>OFPS01000286.1_pt1 | contig 54088 bp, 53 predicted proteins | sample 1542111 | NCBI WGS metagenome assembly OFPS01 (sample SAMN04209233, study PRJEB22552) | human gut metagenome | biome: gut; material: feces | host: Homo sapiens | place: USA: Oklahoma | reverse complement strand
TGAAATGTAATAAGGACGAGAATGAAACCGTAATTGCTCATAGGAGTGATTGCGGCCTTTTTTTGTCCCCAAATCGAAAGGAGCAATTTACTATGAGTGAACTCAGCAACGGCGCGTGGCCCTTTCAGGAGATCCCGGAAGAAGAGGGATTGGACATCAGCGCGATTTTTGGAAACAGCAGCGCTGCACCGCAGGGAGACCCGTTTGCGCCTCCGGCGGCAGCACAGAGCGTTCCGTCGCCTCCGACACCCGTGGCGCAGGAAATCACACCGGCAGTTGCTGCAACATCGCAGCCGACAACCGCACCCATCGTTAATACGCCTGCCAAGGCGCCAGCCGAAGCTCCTGCGGAGAATCCCATTGCCGCGGCCTTTGAGCAGAAAACAGTGGAGAATACCAAAAAGGGCCTGTGGGAAAAGCCGCCGGTATTTTACCACAAGGGCGTGAAAGAGGAGATCGACGATCCTTCCATGACCTTTGAGGAACTGCGCATCCGCAAGTCCGATGATTTTACCGATCTGGAGGAAGGCAAAAGGGTATCCTGGAGTGTGGAATACTGCGGTATCCGCAAGGAGGTCAAAGACCCCAAGGGTACCACGATCATTTCCATGAAGGAGATGATCGAACGCTCCCGCGAATTTCTCGACGCCCTCAAGAAAACGAAGGACAAAGACCCCTGCTGCTATGTAAAGCCTAAGGTGGAAATGAAAACCAAGGGGAATGCTGCCTATAAGGGGAAATTCGGCACCTTGGAAGAGGCTCGCACCTCGGATAAGGTCATCTGCCTGATCCCATCCAACGACGGCAGGATCTATGAGCTTCGCAAGATGGAGCAGGGCGAGTTTATCGCCCCCAAAAAGAATGTGGTGGATTTCTCTGAGGTCAGAGCCGGGTTTTCCCCGGCTCTGCCGAAGATCCCCGCCGAGCTGATGGGACAGATCATCGCCTTTTTCCGTGCCTTTATGACGGATCATGGGGAGAATGAAGCATTTGCCCAGATTTACTGGGACAAGGCGGAAAAACGCTTTTTTGCCTACGTCCCCAAGCAGAGCGTGTGCAAGGATGAAGTAGAGGCCGATCTCCATGACTGCCTCTATGACGATGAAGAGCGGTATCTTTGCTACGCGGATATCCACTCTCATAACAGCATGGATGCCTTTTTCTCCGGTAAAGATGATCAGGATGAGCGCTCCACAGGACTCTACCTCGTTTTGGGAAAACTTGATAAATTCTATCCGGACGTCAAAGCACGTATTTTCTGCGGCGACTCCTTTGTATCCATCGATCCCAATATTGTGATGGAAGGATTGGAGCAGCCGTTTCCCAAGGAATGGTTGACGCAGGTAAGTATCCGCAGCAGAAAGTCCGAGCGATTCAAAAAGCCGGATAAGCGCAGCTTCCGGGACCTTCTGGAGGAGGCGTTCCTATGAAGTTTCCAACGGATCGCCCGGTCAAGGTGGTCATGCTGGGAGCCGGCGGCACAGGAGGATATGTTGCCCCGTATGTGTTTCGCCTGCTTCATATGCTGGATCGTCCTGCCCGCTTTGTTGTCTGCGATGGGGATATTGTCGAGCCAAAGAACCTGGACCGGCAGAACTTTGTCCCCGCAGACTTGGGTGAAAATAAAGCCCGCGTGCTGGCAGAGCGGTATTCCACTGTGCTTGGAATGGAGACAGAGTATGTTCCAAACTTCATTGAAAAGCTGCCGGATCTGATGGAGCTGATCGAGCCGAAGGAATGGGAGCTGAATCCCTATTCTACCAAGCGGACGAAGGAAATGGTACTGCTGCTGGGCTGCGTGGATAACAATAAGACGCGGCAGCTCTGCCATCAGGCTTTTCATCAGAGCGAGGAACTCATCTACATCGACAGCGGCAACGGAAAGTACACCGGGCAGGTCGTGTGCGGCGTGCGAAGAAACGGAAGAACGATCCGCAAATCCATCGGCGGCGTTCATCCTGAAATGCTGAAGGACACCGACCTGTTCCCTTCGGAGATCAGCTGTGCGGAAGCCGCACAGGAAGATCCGCAGAGTATTGTGGCCAATGTGACTGCGGCGACCGCTGTGCTCATCATGGTCTATAACATTCTGACACATGGAGAAAACAATGCCATGCAGACGGATTTTTCCACCCAAACGATCCGGATGCAGACGGTGCTGGAAAAACAGACAAGGAGGCGTGCGGCATGAGTCGTGCAGTAGTTGACGCAAAAGAGTTTTCCCATGCAATGAGCAAAATCAGTAAAATCCTCAAAAAGTGCGCAATACCCATTCTGGAGGAGGTCTGTCTCCGGATTCAGAATGGGCGCTGCACATTGACGGCAACAGATCTCGAAACATGGCTTACAGCAGAGCTCCCGGCTTCGGGCGATGATATGTTCTTTGTTTTCCGAAAAACCAAAGACATCCTGCGCGCCTGTTCCCACTTTGCCGGTGAGCTGACGATGGAATTTTCCGAAACGCGGAGCGGCAGCAAAAAAGCCGGAAAGATTCTGCTCCGCTGTGAACGCCGCGGTGCGGAATTTGAGGTCTACGACGGAGCGGATTATCCGAATATGCCGCAGGCTCCGGAGGGCGATGCATTTTCAGTAAGCAGCGCGAGGCTTTCCGCCTGTGTGGAGCGTGTGCGCTATGCTGCGGAAAAGCCAAGCGTGAGTGCAAGACCCGCTGCGATCTGCGTGCAGTTTTGCGGGAATCGCGTCTACGCACTGGATGGAACCCGCCTTGCCTGCGATACGCTGGAAGGTGTTTCTTTCCCAAAGCCTTTTTTGGTGCGCGCCGATGTGCTTGCGCACCTGAGCGCTTTCGGCAAGGAAGATATGACCGTGCGGATCGGAAGCAGCCATGTGCTGTTTGCAAGCGGCAATTTGCGTATGCTTGCCCGCTTACAGGGCGTGGATACCTATAACGTGGATGCGGTGATCCCTAAAGGGTATCGGGAGAGCGTGACTGTCAAAACGGCTGACTTTGTGCGGGAACTGAATTACCTGAAGGAGTGCTCTGCGCTCACGGCAAAGCCTTATGTGCGCTTTGCAGGCGAACAGCTTTCCATTGCGGCGTCCGGCGGAGCATTTGAAACCGGCATTGAGGTGAGGGGCCGCGGAGACATGGTTCTCGGCTTTGACCTCTATCATATGCTGGATGCCCTGAAGCAGTTTAAGGGAGAAGCGGAGGTTTGCATCCATCTCAGCAGTCCTCATGCTCCCATCGTGATCGATGCTGCGGGACGCAGTGATTTTGCCCTCGTGGTGCCGGTCCGGCTGAAAGAAGAAATGGCAGCTTGAAAAGAAAAAAGATGGCATAGCCATCTAAAAAAGAAAAAGGAGAATACAAGATGAAAACTGTTTACATTCCCAAGGGAGAAACCGTCCATTATGAGTCTCTAACAACGGAGCATCTGGTGGTGCATGGCCGCCTTCATGTGACCTATGGCGTCAAGGCGCAGAGCATCACCGGAAGCGGCGTGATCGACGCCAGCAGCATCAACGCGGATACCGTCTGCATCGACGATGTGGAAAGCGGCACCGTGATCTGCAAGCGCCTGATTGCCAAGCGTGTGCAGGCGCCGGAGGTGTTTGCCTCCGAGAGTGCCGCCGTATCCTGCTTCCTCTCCGCAGCCTATGTGGAAACGGGAAAGCTGACGGCAGCGATCAGCGAGGTGGATGAGGTCGTGGCGCAGGAGGTCGTGAATCTCACGCCGAAAAAGCGCACCCTCTTCGGTACACTCTTTGCCTCCATGCTGCGCTCGTTCTGGACGGCGCTGACAGCGCCCGGGCAGAAAGCTGAAGTTCTGGATGCTGAATTTGTGCCCGCGCAGGAAGACCACACGGAAACTGTGCAGAATGAAGGGAGCGCGGAGTTCTCTGCATCTGACCAGAGTGTGCCGGAAGTCGAAGAAAAGCAGGAAGATGTAGTGGATGAGGAACTCAACCGTATCGTTGGGCTCTTTAAGCTCTCACGTGAGCAGGGTTATACCCTCAAGCTGATTCCCGGGACACCGGAGGAAAACGCGCCTGTTTTCGATTTCGAAAACGAGCGCATCCTTCGCCCCGCAGCTTAACTGCCTATGTGTGAAGTGAAAGTGGAAAGCAGAACCCGCGTAGAGGAACACGGTCGCACTGTGCTCTATGAAAAGATCTATCGCGGTGTTCCGACGCAAGGCGGCGGACTGCGCCTGCTGGCATATTATGAGCGGCGGATTCCCCTTGCCCGTATGCAGATGGAGCTGCGGGCGGCGGGACACGAAAAAGAATGGAAGGGAGCGGCGTGAGCCGCCCGAACGGAAGGCAAGGAACAGATCGTGTTCCTTGCCCTCTTTTATCCGGAAATAAAGGAGGATACAACATGTCTATCAAATCGCAGGAAGGTCACATGCGGCAGCTTGCGCTGCTGCTGACCACTGATTTAGGTTGCATCTTTGGCGAGAGGGAAAGCGGACCCAATGGAAGTAAGAAAGCTTTTTTGAATGTGGGAAAGGTATTCCTCCGCGCCCTTGCCAAGGATCTTGGACTGCACGAGGTTACAGTCAGTGCAAACAGCGGCGGCATCGCGGTGTCGGGAACATGCTCCCTTTATGGAATGTGGGAGGACAGAGGCATTGCGGTGTGGATCGAGCAGCGCTTATGCGCGGATGGGAAAGTGCTTTGCTATCGGACGATCCGAAGCAGCAGGGACTTCAAAGGCGGATACAATCATTTTCTCACCAGCAGCGACCTGAAAACCTGGTCATATCCGCAGCTTTTGGAGACGCTGAGTGCCTTGCGGAAGGATGGGTGCCGTTATGAGCGAGCTGCCTGACCTTTCCGCGCAAAAGCCGTATGCTCTGGATCAGCTTGCGCAGCTTCAAGGCAAGATCATCCAGCTCTCCAAAAGCATGGTTTTGCAGCGGGCGAGGATTGAGCGCTGCCGCCAAAGCGACCTTGCTGCGGCACGGGATATTTACGCGGAACTGAGTAGAACGCGGGAAACCTTGGTGGAAACACTCGCACAGGTGCAGCTTTTCCTCATGGAAATGGAGGAATACGCACTTGCGAAAGTATCCGGACAGCTTCGGCAGGGCCTTGCAGGATTTGCATTGATGAGCACCGGCTATAAGAGCGTCTACGAGGCGCTGAGCCGCTTCGCGTCATCCCTTCCTGTGGGACAAAAGACCAATGCTGCGGTGGTAGGTCGGCTGATGAACAACATTAAGCTGGGCTATTACCCAACAGACCCGGATAATATCGCTCTTCTTTTGCGGGGGATCAAATTTCCGGAGGGTGTGACCACGAACTTGCTGGACCCCTGCTGCGGCTGCGGCAAGGCACTTCGACAACTGGCGCAGGGCAATAACTGCTATGCCTATGGCGTGGAACTGGACGAGAGCCGCGCGGAGGAAGCGCAGACAAGGCTTCACCGCGTGGGCTTTGGCAGCTTCTTTCATAGTAGCATCAGCCGCGAAGCTTTCCATCTGCTGTTTCTTAACCCGCCGTATCTCTCGGTCATCAATGAGAGCGGAGGACGCTCCCGGCATGAAAAGCGTTTTCTGATTGAAAGCCTGCCTGCGTTGGCATATGGCGGCCTACTGATCTATGTGATTCCCTATTACCGTTTGACGCCGGATATCTGCCGCATCCTTGTGGACAATTTTGATGATCTTTCCGTCTGGCGCTTTACCGAGAGCGAATTTCGAAAATTCAAGCAGGTAGCGGTGCTGGGCATCCGAAAGCCCCGGGGGACAGAACTGCAGGATACCCTCTGGCTGGAGGAGCTTGCGTCCGCACCCATGTCCATTCGCTCTCTTGCAGAGATGCCGGAAGAACGCTACGCTTTGCCGGATCACCCGATAGAGGTCAACACCTTCAAGGGTGAGCGGTTCAACCAGAAGGAATTGGAGCAGCAGCTTCGGCGCTGCAACAGCTTTGCGCAGATGATGGCGCGCAGCGAACTGGACAGCGGCGTAAAGCGGCCGCTGCTCCCGCTCTCCATCAGTCAGATCGGACTGATCGGCGGCTCCGGTATGATCAACGGCCTCATAGCGTGCGATACGCCGCACATCATCAAAGGCCGCATCGTCAAGGTCATCCGCACAGAGAGCGAGGAAAAGTTCAGCGCGCAGGGCAATCACATTGGCAGCGAAGTGAAAGAAACCATTACAAACAAAATGATTTTCAATGTCCTGACGCCAAACGGCTTTAAGGCATTGACATGAAAAGAGGCGGAATTTATGCAAGATAAAAAAGCGCGTTTTCGCTGCGGTCAGCTCTGCACGACGCCTGCGGCATTGGATAAGGTCGGAAGAGCAGGGCTGATCCGGCTTTTGGAACGCCATCTGAGCGGCGATTGGGGTGATACCTGTGAAAGCGATGCAAGGGCCAATGAAGAGGCGCTTCGCAGCGGAAACCGGATTATTTCATGGTATCAGGTACCCAAAGAGCTTCGCATTATGATCATCACGGAAGCGGATCGCTCTGCAACGACGATCCTGCTGCCGGGAGAATATTGAGGTGAACGAGAATGAAATTTTGCAACATGGCAGTTGTTGTCCCGGTAGATCAGCTCACCGGCAGCAAGGCCGCGCTCAGCGCGCAGGTTTGGGGACGGGCATCCAATCTGCTGATGCCTGCCTTGGGAAAGCTGTACCGCCAGTTCCATCCCGCAAATGACGCATGGGGCCATAAGCTCACCAGTCCTTTCGGCGTGGTGCTGGGCTGTCAGGAGCCGGAGCTGTTCTTAACGCTCTTCCTGGCCGGGCAGCAGACACAGCAGGAGGCCGTTGCATTTCATGCAGCCGCCATGATCAAAAAGGTGGATATGGACAAGGCACAGAAAGCGGGCGATTCGCTTATCTGCCCCGTAGTGGTCGATGGCAGCGATCCGGAGCTGATGATTCATGCGCTGTGGCACATTTCGCTGCAAAAAGGCGCGCCGCTCCCGGACTGCGGGATCTACTATGCCGCCCTCGGGCGTGCGGTCGCATCTCAAGAGGAACAGCGGGCGATTCTGGCAAACCCCGCCGGATATGCCCTTTGCGTCGTGCGGCTCAGCCCGGAGGTGGAAAAAAGATGACTGCATTTGATCAGGATATTTTCATAAAAATGCTGCTTTCTGTTTCGCAAAAAGACGACGCGGCGTTATTCCCTAAATCAGAGCACAGCCCGTATATCCAAAAGCTGCTGGAAGCCTTTGATAAAGAAGAAACCATTGACCTTTCTATCATTGATTGGGATGCGTTCCAAATAGAGAATGTAACGCCCGAAAATTATGAATGGGTCTATCATCGGGTCTTCGATGGTTGGATACAGGGCTTTATCCACTACTGTCGGAAAGCTCCTGTTTTCCGTCGGCAAGAGCGTTCTTTCTTTTGAGGTGCCGGTTATGTATGGAATTGAGTATGAAGACGATATCCTGCTGCTTCTGCGTATGATTAAATTCCTGCATATGCAGTCTCCGGATGCCGCACACATCTTTTGCCAAAGCCACCCTGTCGTTGATATGGAGGAGCTTCTCATGGTGATCGATGAAGTTATGTGGGATATTTTTGACGATGTGAACTTTTTCTTTGATGAAGAGTATGAAGCGACCGTCGTGCAATGCTCCCATCCAATCATCGACCGGCTGTATGAGCGGGGGCGCGCTTCTGATCCGAAGCACGGAAGCAGGCAAAGCGTATGGAGTAAAAAGCTGCATGATATTACTGAGTATTTCGTGCTGGGGGCAACAAACTCCGTTTACAAATTCTCACAGCATATCGCCGGAGATCATGTCGTTCTGGAGTTTTGCCTGTCGCCGGATTACTACGAGCCGCTCTATTTTGCAAATTCGCTGGTGGATCTGCTTCGTTACTGCCAATGCAGCGTCCGGCGAATAGAGGCAAAACTTGCTGAGAGAGAAACGGAAAACATAAGAAAGGAGGCTGCCTGATGCAGCCGGCTGAAAACAAGGATTATTCGAGAGATGTCATTCTGCGGTTATCTCCCACCAGAAATACGATCATTGTAGAGGAGCAAAAACCGGGCGGCATTGCCGCCTACAGGGAAATTGATCCTCTGGAGCTGTACTATGTTATCAACCAGAGCTATGCCAGCAATGATTATCTGGACAGCGGCTTTCTTCCGGAACACTGCCTTCACCTATCCATGTCTGCCACGGAGAAGTATTTCGTGCTTTGGAATCCGGAACTGCGGGCAGATGTGATTTATGGGGACAAGGAATACCCAAATTTTCCGATTCCCCGCATGGTGTTTGGCGTGCGGGTTCTGGAAAACGGCAAAGTCGCGGAGTGTTCCATGGGTGTCGTTGCGGATGAAGCGCCAACTATGGATACGCCGATGTTCTTTTACCCCTTTTCCAATGTCCATTCGAATGATCGGGTCTGCACGGGTAACAATGTGCTGCCGCGGTATCGAAAGATTTCCGCGCTGAAGAACTTTCCCCGGTATCTGCTGGGTCTACCTGACAACGACGATATGTATGACAGGGAGCATAACAGATTAAAGCTTTCGCACGGAGAGCTTCTGGAGCATCTCAAGGACAAAGATCCCGCATATTACTACACGGACATTCTGGTATCCAACGGAAAAACACTGGGAGATTTTATCAGCAGGAGGTAACATCATGGCACAGCTTAACCCAAAAGAAATGCAGCAGGCTCTCGCAAAGCCCTTCGCCCCGGAGGATCTGGAATGGCGGCTGCAGAACACGATAGAAGAGCAAATGCGCGGCCTGGCCGTTCCCTATGTGACAAACCGCGCCATTCAGAACCGCTTGGACGAGGTCTGCGGGCCGGAGAACTGGTATAACGACTTCAAGCCCTGGCACAGCAACGGGAAAAAGGAGGCGCAGCTTTGCGGCATCGCCATCTTCTTTGAGGGCCGCGGCTTCATTACCAAGTGGGACGGCGCCGAGGACTCGGATATCGAGGCTGTCAAGGGCGGCCTATCCGACAGTATGAAGCGCGCTGCCGTCCAATGGGGGATCGGCCGCGTGCTGTACGACCTTAATACCGTCTGGGTCGAAATCGAGAAGCGCGGGCGCAGCTTTGTGATCAAGGACAGCGAACGCGTCAAGCTGGATAACGCTTATCTGAGCGCGCTGAAGCGCCTGGGGCTGACACCGGCCGCGGCCTGCGGCATTCAATCGCTGCTGACGCCGAAAACCCTGCCGGGGCAGACAGCACCGGAGGAAAACGCGCCTGCAGCAAATCCGCAGCCAAAGCAGGGCAATTCCCAGCCCACGCCTGCATCGGCTCCGCAAAGAGCAGACCGGCCTACGACACGGAGCGATTCACAGCAGACTCCGTCCGCACAGCAAAGCAGAGCGACAGATTCCCGCACAGTCCCCTTTACCCCGCCGCAGAGCGCAGCACGGCAGAGAACAGACTGCTATGTGGTTCTGAGCACCAAGGTACAGGGCGGTATGAGCGGCAGCAGCACGCTTGTTACGCTCCGAGCGCCGGACGGCAAGCAGATCCCGGCCTTCGCCCGCGGCGCACGGCCCGAACTGAGCGCAGGCACCGTTCTGAGCAATGTAAAGATCACCATGCGTCAGCAGGATACCGTGGCATTTTATGTGCTGGAATCCTATGAGATCGTCCCACAGGAGGACAGGGCGGCGTAAACAGCGATTCAGCGAAAAACGGAAAGGAGCAATTCTTTGAAAAAGATCGAGCAGTTTCAAATTACCAGCCTGATGCTTTCGGGCTTCAAGTCCTATGAGGAGCCGACAGAGCTGGTGTTCGGCAACCCCACGGTCATCACAGGCGGAAACGGGCGAGGGAAAAGCAGCATTGCAGACGCCATCGCCTTTGCCGTTACCGGCTGTCCCTTCTTTGGAGAGCGTGGAATTGACCGCCTGCACAATGAGAATAACCCCGATGTTGCCATTCGGATGTGCTTTGTGGACGAAACAGGTACGCTCCATGAGCTCAATCGCACCCGCAGGAAAAACCGCATGACCATCACCTATGATGGCTATGAGATCCGGCAGTTGGATCTGGCAGATCTCTTTGGAGAGCGAGATGTATTCTTGTCCATTCTCAATCCTCTGTACTTTATCGAGGAGTTGGGAGAGGATGGGAAAAAGCTTTTAGAGCGGTATCTTCCCACGATCCCTCATGAAACGGTACTCTCTCAGTTATCTGAGCCCGTGCGGGAACATCTCAAAAACGAGACGATTCTCTCGCCGGAGGGCAGTCTCAAGCGCTGCCGGGAGGAGATCCGGGGTTTGGAGGAACGCATTACCTATCTGAGAGGCCAGAAGGACTTGGCGGCGTCGCAGGGGGAATCCCATGAGCAGGCCGAGCAGGAGCTGACCTTGCAGGCAGACACCCTTCGCGAGGAAATCGCGGAACTGGAGCAAAGGCAGTTTTCCGGTATGGATGTAAGTGACATGCAGGAGCGGCTTGTAGAACTGAGCGGACGATATGAGGAAGCTGCCAGGGATGAACGCACCGATACTTCCAAATTGCGGGAACAGATTCAGACCTTGCGGGAAAAGATCGCCCGCAGAGAAGGGGAGCAGTACCAGTCCAAATTCACGGAAGCGTTGGCGGAAGCGTCTGCCAGAGTCAAAGACCTGGGCGTGCGGTATCAGCGGGAAAACGCTGCATATAAGGCGTTTCACGCCGGTATGGAGTGTCCTGCCTGTCACCGGAGCGTGACGGAGCAGAGCTTGCCCGAAGTGCAGGCGGCGCTGAAAAAAGTGCTCTCCGAGCTTTATGCTGCCGGCAGTGAACAGCGCGCTCAGCTGATAGAGCTTCAGGAGATGGACAAAAAGGCTGCGGATACCTTCGCACAGTTCAAAGAAGATGACCTTGGCAAATGGGCCGCGGAAGCTGCGGAAATGGAGCAGCGCTGTGCCTCGCTTGCGGAGCAGGCTTCCGCAGAAACGGAGCGCCTGCGCGCAGAGATCCAGACGCTGACTGCTGACCTGGAGTACGGCAATCTTTCGCAGTCGGAATACGACCACCTCGGTACATGCCGGGAGGAACTGCGGCAGAGCGAAGCGAAAATAGCGGCGCTTCAGACTATGACGGCGGCGCAGCTTCCTGATTTTGACCGGGAGATCGCGCAGGCCAATGCCAGCATTGCGGAGATCAAGCGCAAAATGGCCAATGTGATCGCGTACATCAGCAAGCGGGCGGAGCTGACCTTCTCGCAGCTTAAAATGAACCGTGTGGAGATCTCGCTCTACGATGTGGTGAAATCCACAGGGGAAGTCAAAGATACCTTCAAATTCCAGTATGGCGGCCGCCGGTACGACCGGCTCTCTCTTTCGGAGAAGATCCGGGCCGGCATGGAGGTCTCTGAGCTGATGAAGCGGTTGACCGGGCGGAATTACCCCGTGTTTGTCGATAACATGGAGTCGGTAGATGACCTTGCCAATGTAAGGCCCACCGGACAGATCATCATGGCAAAATGTGTCAGCGGCGCGGCGCTGCAGGTGAAACCCATAAGACCCATTGCCTTTGCGGAGCAGAGAGCCGCATGATGGAGGTGAAACCGTTTGGCCGCAAAAATCTACGATAAGATCCCCATTGTGGACACGGCCAGACGGTGTGGGCTTGTCCTCGACTCCCGGACGCTGCGGCGAAAGGAAGTCGAGGCAAGCTGCCCCTTCTGCGGTGACCACGGGCCGGGGAAATATCATTTAAGCCTTAATACGGATACCGACCAATACCGCTGCAATCTCTGCGGCGCACACGGAAACAGCGTGAGCCTGTATGCACGGATCAAAGGGATCTGTAACAAAGAGGCTTATCTGGAGCTGGCGCATGAGAGCAAGGTCTACCCCTTGCCTCAATCGCCATCTCCCCAAACACAGGAACGGCAGCCCTGCTCATTGGAGCAGCGCCATGCCGTGTATTCGGATATGCTGGCGCATCTGACGCTTCTCCCAAAACACGGCGAGAATCTCTTAGAACGGGGCTTGAGCGAAGAGCGCATCCGAAGAAACGAGTATCGCAGTATGCCGGAAACAGAGCGCGGGCGTCGGCTTTTGGCCGACCTCCTGCGCAGTCACGGCCATGACCTGCACGGTATTCCGGGCTTTCGCACCTATTATGGTGACTGGACGCTCTCCGGCCCCAACGGTTTCCTGATTCCGGTTCGGAACAAGGATGGGCTGATTCAGGGGCTGAAGATCCGTCTGGACGATGCGCAGCAGGCCAATCGCAAATACCGCTGGCTTTCCAGCCGAAATCTGCCATCCGGCACCCGCAGCTATTCGTGGGTGCATGTGACAGGGAACACCCAAAGCAAGCGTGCGTTTCTGACGGAAGGCCCGCTGAAGGGCGATGTAGCCAGTTTCCTTGCGCAAGATGCGCTCTTTATCTGCATTGGCGGCGTCAACGCGCTGAACGGTTTGAATGATACCGTCCGAGGTCTCGGCGTCCGCGAAGTCGTAGAGGCGATGGACATGGATCAGATGACCAATCCAAATGTGCGCAACGCCATTCTCACCATGCGGAAGGAAGTGCGAAAGATCCCAGGCATTCGCTATTCAAAATACACATGGAATCCCGCCTATAAGGGAGTGGACGACTACCTTCTCAGTCAGGCGGCAACCATGTAACAAAGAAAGGACAGCAATATGGAAGAAAAGATCATCAACATGAATCAGTTCCTCGGTGCGGCACAGGGCGATCAGGAGCATATGCTTGGAAAGTTCTTATACTTTTCTCTTGCAAACCTGCTGGTGGATAAGGATGAACTGTCCTCGCTGTGCGAGAGCATGGGCATTCCCTACACCGGCAGCACCCGGCTTTCTCTCGGCGATGCATTCCGCTCCGCCACAGGCGATATCCGGGAGCGGGTTCCGGTCACAGTAGACGGCGAGACGAATATCTATCTTGCCTACTGCCGTGATAATAAGCGCACTGCCGGCATTTTTTCACGGGAGCTGGTCAAAGAAACCCTGAACCGCGAAACCAACCGGTATGAAAAGCTGGCGAATATCAGCTGCGGTAAGAACGACGGGATGTTCCGCTGTGATAATCTGGTGCTGGACGATGCGGTGGATGTGCAGGGCTGCTGCCGAAAAGCGGAGGAGCTTTTTGAGCTCTACCAGCGCTGCGCAAACCGCAAGCAGATTGAGACCATCTGCGTTAATTTCCTGCGGGGAATGGAGGCCACCAAGCTGAGTGTCACCGGCCATATGTACTTTGTCCCCCGCACTTTTATGGAGCGCGTGGATATTTTCGAGGACTTCATCACCCTGCTCAGCGGACTGAATAAAAAGCAGACGCCGCTGGTGGTCAACAGCTTCTACATCATTGATGACGCCAAGCAGCGAGATAAGATGACGGAGGAATTTTATCTGGCTGTGAAAAAGGAGATCGCGGCCTATCAGGAAAAGTGCGACTATCTCATTAAGAGCAGCAGCCAGAGTCCCGCGGTTATGGAACGCTGGGTACTCAAGGTACAGGCGCTGGAGGAAAAGAAACGCCACTATGAGGGGGTGCTGCAGCGGGAACTGGACGGGCTGGACGATGAGTTTTCCGTCTTGAAGCTTCTTTCGCAGGAGCTTCAGGTCAGGGCCAACAGTATTCGCAGCCAGCGGTTTCAGCAAAAGGCTGCGTAAATAAAAAACAAGGGGACATTGGCAGTTGAGCCAATGTCCCCTTTCGATTTCGATGATGAGTGCATCAAATGTAGCAAGAAATATTGCAATGGTAAATCGCTACTGGTATCACCGTTTAAGTGTACATAAAATTTGTGGAAAGGGAGTTGCTTATAAAGCAAAATCCTGAACTTATGTTAGGAGATGTAGAAAGAAACAGAAAAACGCAAAGACATTCATGACATAACCATAACCCGTTTTTGCGGTTTTTTGCTGACTGTGTTATATTAAATATGCTATAAGAGTTTTATATATCGCATTTTGATGTGTAAGTGAAGCAGTCCGAAATGATCAAGTAAAGCTAGACGCTGCTATGAGCCATCATGCAAAACGGCTGGGAGAGGCGTTTACCTTCTCTCAGCCGTTCGTTTTGTTTGAAACCTCTTCTTTGCAGTGTTCCTTCTCATAGCGGATCTGCTGCAGCACCGCTCTGGCGGCGGCTGCAGCCATGCGCTGTTCCTCTTCACTAAAACTGGACAACTCTTGAAAAAGCTGTTCGGTATCCTGCGCCAGACCGCAATCATAATTAAAAATATCATTAGGGGCGATGTCCAGCAGGCGAACCATCACAAACAGGTTTTCAAAACGGGGGTTTCCCCTGCCATTCTCTATTTCCAGAATCGTTCGTGGCTGAACCCCGACCTTTTCTGCGAGATAGTCCTGTGTGATCCTCTTGCGCTTGCGGGCTACGCGAACGACCTTGCCTAAGTTAATCTTCGCTTCCTGCATTATAACTCACCTCGACATAATCTTATAATGCAGTATGACAAGTATGAATGTGTTAATTCAGCATACAAAGGTGTTCTATACTTCATTAACGGGAGGAGACTTTGTATGATGCCTTCGTAGCATACGGATTGCAGTATCTTCTCCATAAACGGCGGATGAAGTTCTACCGCAAGATGTATGCTGCGGCACTTCTATGTGAGTTTTTACAGCATGTTGGCAGGATATTAAACGCATATTTTCCGAAGGGCAAGCTAGCAGAGATATTCTTGACGGCCGTTCAGTGCGGGATGCCGCACAGAGAGGGTGTGCGTCGGCTTCTATACGATCTTGATTTCAACCATGGATCGCTGCGCTTCCGTAGTTGGGATAACTCCATATTTTCTCAAGGCACTTTCGCGGGTTATGATATCCGTGAAAGTGCCTTTTGCTTTGCCATATCAGGCAACCGACAGATTCGCTGCCGTTCTCCGCCTGCAGCGCTCATGGCAATCAAAAATCTATAACAGAAAGGAAAGTGCTATGAGTAAGTACGTTTTGAAGCTGTTGGAGAGCTATAACGAGCGTGAACGCAAGATTGCGGTACTTCGGTATAATCTGGAGCACCCGGCCAAAGTAAGCAGGTCAGAACAGATCGAAGCCATGAACTTCGGACATGGCGATGGTCTTGACCATAGTGCGGGACATATTTCCAATAAGACCCTCTACATTGCACTCAATTACGAAGAACAGGCGGAACGCATGAATGCAGAGTCAGCACACGAAATTGCAAAGGAACTGTTTGCTTTGGAATGTGAGCAGAGACGCCTGACATACTTTAGGTCTATTGGATAAGCGGCAGGCTGAGGTGATTCGTCTGGTGTTTGTGGACGGAATTCCCACGAAGGAAGTTGCTGCCAGCTTTGGCTTGACCTACCGCACCATCGACCGGATCAAGCGTACTGCCATCGAAAATCTTGCGGAGATGTATGCCTATTCCGATCAGTTTCGCGTCTGATTTTTTGAAAATGTCCTAAAAATGTCTAAGCCGATGTACTTGAAGTGTCATATGGCGCTATGGTATGATTAGGCTGGTAAAAAGGAGATGCCCCCGACGAACGGGGGCATCTCCTTTGCCGTTTGGCTGTTAATCAATATTATTTGAGAGAGGAGTTGTGTCATGACTCTTACATATCAAGGAAAGCTATTTGCAGAATATCCTGATGTGGTATCCGTTAAGCAGATGTGCATCATGTTGGGCGGAATCAGCATGAAAACAGCTTACAAATTGTTGGGGAACGGTGAAATTCACCATCTGAAAATTGGTAAGTCATTTAAGATTCCGAAGATTTGCGTGATTGAGTATCTGCTTGGTTGACGGAGAAATTTCGGCGCAAGGATTTCAAAATAAAGTTTATAGGCACATTGGAGAGAACGGCAGCTTATGGTATAATTGATCTGCCATTGACAGATAGGTTGTACCGCTACAAAAAGGAGGAACAACATGGTAGCGGGTCATCTGCAAACAAAAAAAGGTTACTATTACATGGTGCTGAATTTGAAATCCGAAGATGGCAATCGCAAGTCCAAATGGATTTCAACAGGGATACCGGCAACTGGGAAGAAAAGTGCAAAGTTGGCGGAAGAAATGTTAGCCGAAACCAGATGCACCTATAAAGATGCTGCATCACCTTGTGCAGTATCTCCCGTGATCAGCAGAGAAGATATTTCTTTTTCTGACTACATGATCAAGTGGTTGGGTATCATCAAGAACTCTGTGGAGGTAGATACATATGCGGGATATGTAAACAATATTGAAAAGAGAATCGTCCCATATTTTCGTGGACAAAGAATACTGCTCAGAGAGCTGACTGCGCTGGATGTGGAGAATTTTTACAGCTATTGTTTCAATGAACTGCACCTAAAAGGAACCACGGTTCAGCGTTTTCATGCGAATATCCATAAGGCAATGAAGTATGCTCGTAAACACGATTTAATTGCCTCGAATCCGATGGACAATGTGGAGCGGCCAAAGAGTCAAAGATATGTTGGAGCATTTTATTCTGTGTCGGAACTAGAAACGCTCTTTCAAGCAGTGAAAGGTGATCCTTGCGAGTTCCCTGTTCTAATGGCAGCTTTTTATGGCTTGCGAAGGAGTGAGATCATGGGGCTCCGGTGGAGGGCAATCGACTTTGAAAACAATCTGATTACGATTGACCATACAGTTGTTCAGTGTATGTGCGATGGTACGACCATCACAGTCGAAAAGGATCGTACAAAAAATCAGTCAAGCTGCCGCTCAATGCCATTGGTTCCGCAATACCGCGACCTTTTGTTGCGTATGAAAGTACGGCAGGAATGCTGTCGGAAGTTGTGTGGAAATTGCTATACAGAAAGCGAGTATATCTTTGTAAACGATATGGGAGAACCCTATCAGCCGAACTATGTAACACAGCATTTCAAGCTCGTCTTGAGGAAAAATCACTTGCGCAATATTCGTTTTCACGACTTGAGACATACCTGCGCTTCGCTGCTGCTAAAAAATGGCGTGCCAATGAAGGATATACAGGAGTGGCTTGGACACAGCAGCTATAACACGACCGCAAATATCTACGCACATCTGGACACATCGTCAAAAAACACTTCAGCATCGAAGATGAGCAATGTTGTTATCATTGAACCAGGCATCAGCACAAGCGTTTGAAAGAGGATTGTGGAGAGAACTGCGGAGAGAACTGTGAAAAAACAGAGCGAAATGGATGCTTCTTGTTGGAGAAAAGGAAAAACGCTTGATGCCTCAAATGCTGAGGTATCAAGCGTTTCAGAGGATGGTGCCGGTGGTGGGACTCGAACCCACACGGAGTCGCCCCCGGCGGATTTTGAATCCGCTACGTCTACCATTCCATCACACCGGCACATTTTATCGAGAAACTCCCAAAATTCTCATAGGAGAGAACAAGGAGAGAACTCACTACAAAAGCCATATTTTATTGTAACTGGGAAGCCTTGAAAAATCAAGGTTTTTATCAGATTTCATACTGCCAGACTTACTGGCTTTTGAGTCTTGTAAGCCACGATTTCCTGCACTTTCTTCCGCATCGTTCCACAGCCGAAAACCCTTGCAATTCAGGGTTTTCGGCCTTTTTTTGTATTTTTAAGAAAATTGGAATTTGTAAGAAAAAACACATTTGGGGAGAACTAGGGCAGAACTAGGGCAGAACTCCCCGTGCTTACAGTCTTTCACTAACGACACACTATATCATAGCACAGGAGAACAATTCAATATGAAAGGCAGAAGCAAGAAATATTATCGCAAAATTTTTCGCGCATATCCCGACATGGTAACGCTGCTTCAGTTTCGAGAAATGCTTGGCGGTGTAAGTGATAACTTTGCGCGCAAGCTAATCCACGAAAAGCACGTTAAGAGCATTTTCATCAAGCCGCATTACTATATCTCGAAAAACAGCGTAATTGATTATGTGCTCAGCGAGGACTATGCAAAAAGAAAAGTGAGGGCTCATGTATGAGGGAATATTTTATCGACGGTATACCCTATATCAGCAAAGAACAATTTTGCAAATTGGCTCATATTCGGAAAGCAAACGCCTTGAAGTTGATTCAAAGCGGGCTTATTCCTTACATTGATATTGGAAATCAAACACATCGCTATCTGATCCGTCAATCTGATGCCGAGGCCTATTTAACGGATAGGGCTCATGATCCGGCAAAATATAGTTTTCAAAGGAAATCTCGGATTCAAACGTATCCAGGCAAGTTTGACCGGAACTTTGCGAATGAACTGTCACAATACGCATCTGTGTTATGGAAAGATGAACCGCAGATGCTCACAGTACAGCAGGTGCATGATCTGCTGGGTTATTCGGAACATGTGATTCGCAGATGGTATACAACCTGCGGACTTGCAGTTGTACGCTTGGGAACCCGAGCTTATATTCCCAAGAAAGGTTTGCTGAGATTTATTGGAAGCAGGTCGTTTCATTCCATCAAAGAAAAAAGCGCTGCACACGTGGATTTAATAAGGAGTGTTGATTATGAGGGAGCATAATGTTATCGCTATTACCAATTCAAAAGGCGGAGTCGGGAAAACTACCACGGCGCTGAATCTCGGCGCAGCGCTTACGGCGAAAGAAAAGAAGGTCCTTCTGGTTGACAATGACCCACAGGGCAATCTGACGGCTGCGTTAGGATATACTCCAGGAGAACAGAGAAATACCCTGGCAAAACTGCTGCTTGTTCAAATTGACTCTCCGGAAGATCTGCCGCTACATCTTCCTCGCTCTGTAATACATACCGAGGTCGGCATGGACCTGATTCCTGCCAATAAACGACTGGCAGATGCTGCGGCCCGATTGCAAGTCATGCAGCTATCTCAATATAATGCGGCCAGTGCATCGAATGACCCCAGCGAAAAGATAATGGCTACATTGTTGACCTCATTTTACGAACAGTATGACTACATTATTATTGACTGCGGGCTGAAACATGAGCTTTTGACCATCAACGCACTCGCCGCTGCCGATTATTGCATTATTCCAGTGCAGGCACATTTCCTTGCAAGTGAAGGAATTCCGGATGTATTGGAAATGGTGAAAAATGTTCAGAACCGATTCAATCCTGATTTGAAGATAGCAGGCATTCTCTTGACTATGTATCAATCGCGCCCTCAGCTCTGTCAGAGCGTTCGAAACAGTGTAAACGATATCTACGGCGAGAGCCTCCATGTTTTTGAGCGCCCAATCGAGCAGACAATCAAGGTCGCCGAGTGCCCTGCTGCAGGAATGAGCATTCTTGATTATGCACCCAAGAATCCTGCCGCCGAGTCATACCGCAGCCTTGCTCTGGAGGTGCTTCATCTTGCCTAAACGCGACATGAATGACCTGCTGAAAAAGCGTATGAGCGCCACACAGCAGGCTGCTGAAATTGTGGTGGGCAACGAGGCGTATGAAACGCTGTTTAGAGGTGCACCAGCACCGGAGACCTCGAGATTCTGCGAGCTGCCGATAGACAGGCTTCGCCCATTTTTTACTGCCGACATCGGGTTCCATCCCTATCCGCCAGAGAAACTCAAAGCATTTTCACAGCAGCTTGCCGAGCAGGGGATCTACGAGCGTGTTATCGTCCGCCCTATCCCAGCCAGCAACGAGTATGAGATTCTTGCCGGTCATAACCGCACGAGAGCCTGGCAGATGACCGGACATGACATGATCCCAGCCGAGGTGGTGAGTGCCGACGACGCAAGGGCTGTCTCTATTGCTGTTGCCACCAACCTCCTGCGGCGTCAGGACCTTACCATCATTGAGCGTGGCAAGGCATATCGTGCGCTGCTGCACGAAAATAATCGGCATGGTCAGCGGGACGCAAATCAAGCAGAAACAACTTTTGGCGATTCTCGCCAAAAGTTGCAAGAGGGCGATGCGGACAGTACCTTTGGCGATTCTCGCCAAAGGTACAATGCCCGCAAACTCGTGGCGGATTTCTTTGGCGTGACCGAGTACGAGATCCGCAAAGCAATCAAGTTGGCAGGCCTGATTGAACCGCTTGCGGAGATTTTGGAAGACACTCCACGCAAGCTGCCGATTGCTTGCGCTGAGTTGATTGCTGACTATGACGCGACCACCCAGCAGGCATTTGTGGAGATGTGCGCTATCGAGGGCTACACGCTCAATAAGGTAACAGTGCAAAAAATCACCCGCGCCTGTCCGCCACCTTCTGCGGGAAAACAGAAGATTTACGCTGTATGGCGGCAGGCTCGCGCTGAGGGAGCCCAGCGCCGTACTGCACCTCCAAAGAAGATCAGCTTTGACCGCAGGAAGTTCGCTCCGTACCTTGAAAAGCTGGGCAGCGACAAGGAACTTGAAGAGTTGTTTTTGGCGTTCTTGCGGCAGCGGGTCGGCTGATGTATAATGAAAAAGAATAAAAGAAAGGATACCGAACGCTATGAGCGAACAGGAAAAAATCCAGCTTTTTGAAGATCAAAAGATTCGCACAGCTTGGGATGAAGATAAGGAAGAATGGTATTTCTCTGTTGTCGATGTGATTCGTGCGCTGACAGGCAGCGAGAATCCGCGGCGATATTGGAGTGATTTGAAGCGAAAGCTGAAAGCAGAAGGTGCCGTTGAACTGTACGAAAAAATCGTACAGTTCAAAATGACTGCTCCAGATGGGAAAATGAGACTGACTGATGTGGCGAATACAGAACAGCTTCTTCGTATTATGCAGTCTGTCCCCTCGCCAAAAGCCGAACCCATACGAGCATGGCTTGCTCAGGTTGGCCGCGAGCGCATCGAGGAAACCATTGACCCGGAGCAGGCCATTGACCGCGCTTTAGAAACTTATCTCAAAAAGGGCTATGATCCGGACTGGGTTCACCAAAGGCTCCTTTCCATCCGTATCCGCAATGAGCTCACCGACGAATGGCAGAGGCGCGGAGTGGAAAAAGGCAGGGAATTTGCTATCCTGACCGATGAGATTTCAAGGGCGTGGTCCGGTATGACGACCCGACAGTACAAAAATCTCAAGGGACTAAAAAAAGAAAATCTGCGGGATAACATGAGCGATACTGAACTTGTGCTGACTATGCTGGCTGAGGCATCCACGCGGGATATTTCCAAGGCATCAAAACCCGTTGGTTTTGATGAGAGCGTAAAGGTTGCCAAGCGTGGCGGCAATGTCGCAAACGTTGCGCGGCAACAGCTTGAGGCGGAAACCGGTCAGCCTGTTATCACTTCGCAGAACGCTGCTCAGTTAAATGCGGTGGTCACAGAAATGATCGAAGCATCGGCACAGGTGGTTGACCGTCAGGATGATTCAAAAAGCAAATAGAGTTTTCTTGATATAGAGTAAAAACAATGAAGGAGTATGTGCGATGAGTACATTATCTGCAAAAGAGTATAAGTGCTTTGAAGATATCAAGCGAATCCGTCCAGATGGCTCAGAATACTGGGCGGCAAGGGAGCTTGCTCCCGTGCTGGACTATGCAAAATGGGAGAACTTCTATAAGGTTATCAAGCGTGCCATGATTGCCTGCGAGAACAGTGGACGCAGTACCTTGGAATGTTTTCCTGAGGTCAGGAAAACATCTCCCATGCCGAATGGAGGAGTAAAAGACATCCTTGATTACGAGCTTTCGCGTTATGCCTGCTATCTGATCGTCCAGAATGGTGATCCGCGCAAAGAGGTGATCGCTCTTGGGCAGACATACTTTGCAATTCAAACCTACCGGCAGGAGGTCGCAGACCGCTTTAATCAGCTGGATGAGGATAGTCGCAGGCTTGTGGTTCGCGGTGATATCAAGCAGTGGAATCAGCTTTTGGCTGAGACCGCACGGAACGCGGGCGTTATCACGGCGGAAGAATTTGCAATCTTTCAGAATGCCGGATATATGGGCTTGTATGGCGGAATGACGGTAGATGATATTCACCGCAGAAAGGGACTTGCCATCGGCCAAAAGATACTTGATTACATGGGGAGTACGGAGTTGATTGCTAACCTGTTTCGCATTTCGCAGACTGAGGAAAAACTGCGCAAGGATCAAGTTTCGACTTCCGATGCTGCGACCGCTGTTCATTATGCTGTCGGGAATGAAGTAAGGGAGGCAATCCGAAAGATCGACGGCACTATGCCGGAGGATCTTCCAACACCTGAAAAGAGCATTGCGCAGTTAGAGCGCGAGCAGATGGAACGCCTGAAACAAAAGGCGATTGATGGACAGCTCATGCTGGATGAATAGGCCGCTTCCACGTAAGATCTTAAAATAATTGAATAATTTGCTGAAAGGCTCGACACCGTGAGGTGCCGGGCCTTTCCTTTTGAACGAGGTGAAAAATGAACAACCTATGGAACCGCAGCGTTGGCCCGTTTGATGAGGCGGCTGCACAGAGACACAGACACATGGGGCTGCTTGATTGCAACGGGGATGTGAACGCGGATGCAGTAAATTTCCTTGCCCATCTTTGCGCAGGCCTATTCTTTGACGCCCTTTGTGATTCTTATGTTGAAATGCAAACCGTATCCAGGATATGTCAGGCTTTCTGTAAGTCTGAAAATGTAGAGGCGCAGAGAGTAGTCTTAATGATCTGCTCAGAGTATGACGCGATGAACCATCCTGTCCCGGAAGCTATCTGGTGGATCTCCGGCAGTAAATTATTGGTACCGCCATTCATTGAAGGATTTCTCAGTTATCTGAGGGAATATTTAAAAGAACTGGAGGTGATGTGATTTATGCGAGCAATTAAAGTCTACTGCCCGCCCGGAGCGGAACCTCCGCTTTACGCTTTCATTGATGCTCTGGACGGGAAACTCAAGGCTAAGCTCCTGTGGCAAATCTTTCGACTGAGAAATCTTCCTGCCTGCGAGCTAAAGGAACCTCATTTTAAGCACTTTTCACTGGAGAGATACAGTCAGATGTATGAACTGCGTGAAAAGGGCAAAGTCCTCATTCGAATCGTTTTCACGGTGCAGAATGAGGATGTTATTTTATTGACATCCTTTATCAAGCGGCAGTCTCGGGATACGATGAAAGCTCTGGATCAATCTCTGTACATACTGTCAGACATCCAGCAGCATCCGGATCGTACAAGCAACTTCGATTTTCAAAGGGAGGCCACGGCGTGAAAAAGCTGATTTACCGCATTTCGGCCGCAATTGTTGTTGCCGGAATTATCATTATGAAACGGAGGACACAACGCACATGAAAAAAATCATTAGTACCTGTATCGCCCTGATGGTTTCTGCTGCATGCTCCATCAGTGCTTTTGCAATGGAAGTACCGACTAATACGACCATTCAGGACCTCAATGGTGTACGGCAGTATATTAAGATCTATACGGTTGCACCAGACACAGATCCGCAGTCGCTGATCGATGATGTTTTTGAATACGACGGATATACTTATACCTATTCGTCCATGACGAAGGAAGAGCAGTCCTATTCGGAGAAGGAGCATCACACCGAGACCGTAACAGCGGACACGGAGAAGAGTGATCTGTCCGTGGTGCTGAAGGCATTATCCCCGTCCATCGAGTATGACGACGGAGAATTTCGAGGAACGCTCTATCTTGACCACTCGACGATCAGCACGGTAGCGTCTGGTTACACAACGAAGAGCTACACCGTCAGTACGACCAAAGAAATTGACAATCTCGATACGAATGACATGGCTTACGTCCCTGATACGACTACAAAAAATGGCGTAACAGTTCAGCTCCAATCGGTAGATTGGCAGGTGCAGGGAACGTCGTTGGTCGATGATATTCTCGTGCCTGCTCAGTACAAAGCTGTGGCCACCTACGCAGGGAGAGCATCTTATCGCGCGGCAACCGGATATGTTACAACTGCGAAATATATCGGTGATATCGTTGCAGAGGGTATCGAGAGCGTTACTTATACGGTGATCTATACCGGTACACCGTCGAGTATCCTGCAGCGAGTAGCTGCCAAAAGCACAGGGAATTTCGCCATTATTTTAATTTTCCTTGTTGTTATCGTTCTTGCAATTACTACCGTTGTACTCATTCGGCGCCACCACAAGAGAAGTCAAGAGGATACAGTTTATCACGAAGAATTTTCAGAGGAGGAAGATGAACATGAAGAGTAAAAAGCGCTGGTTTGTCACGGCTCTCACCGCCTGCTTAATGCTTTCGCTGGGAATCTGCGCAGAGGCATTAGAGTACGACTTTGACGGCGTAGAGGATACCGAATATTATCCCTCCACGAGCTATGAATCTCTCTATGGGGCTAAATACAATTATGGCGGGAGCAATGCAACGGACTACCAGTGGCCGGCATTACCCTATGGAGTGTCCAGCAATACAAGTGTCGGATGTATGGAAAAGGTTCGATTTCCTGGCTTGGTAGGCTCTATCGGAGGAAGCGGTATCGAGAGTAATATCACGAATCCGATTCAGCAGGAACCGCAGATTCCATCAACCAGCTACCAGCCTTCCGCCTATACAAGCGTTGACGGTATGGAACGCAAGGATGGCAGTATCGGTACGCTGAAAATCCCATCCTTGAACATCAATATGAAGGTCTGGGAGGGCGAAACCAACACCAGCATGGCAAAGGGACTCGGCCATTATAGCTCCACTTCCGGGTGGGATGGGAATATTGGCGTTTGTGGGCATAACCGCGGCGCCAAGTACACCATCGGCACGATCAAGGACTTGAAGGCAGGCGATACCATCACTTACACGACGGTTTATGGGACCCGTACCTATGAGGTTGTAACGGTAGAGACAATTGCCAGTTCAGACTGGAGCTACCTGCAGGCGACATCCGATAATCGTATTACCATCACCACCTGTCTTGCAAATCAGCCCAGCAAAAGAGTTTGCGTTCAGGCCGTAGAGGTGAAGTAAAACCCTTGCGGCACAAAGGCTTTCGCCAGGTGCGTTTTATCGGCGTAGGCATTTCAAATAAACCTTTGACATAGCATGATTTCTGTATTATTCTCAAACCACTCCGGAGAATAGAAGTACAAAAGGAAGTATTTGGTTGATACAGGAATTTAAGTCCCCGAGGAAGGACGATGAGATCAGAGTCCAAATGGACATTACAGTCGATCTTCCTGCGGAAGTAGCGGAGCAGGCTGAGCGGCTTGGCATTTACGAGTTTGAGCGCTGTGTTTTCAATCCGGATACCTGCCGCATGACTGCCAGTGTAACCACTACATTTTATCGAAAGGGAGCGTAGTCAAATGAAGAAGAGCCTTTACTTAATTGCCGGTATTTTGATTGGCATTACACTTTTTGGAGGATCATCCGTTTTGGCTGCCGGGATTACGGCGGAGCGCAGCACCAACCGCATTTATGTGGACAGTCAGGAAGTCCGCCTGACGGCGTACAACATCAACGGCAACAACTACGTTATGCTGCGCGACGTCGGAAAGACGGTAGGATTCGAGGTCTACTGGGACGCTAATACCAATTGCGTTCAAATTGAATCAGATAAGCCCTACACCGGCGAAGCGCCGGTAAAGTCTGCGGCCACAAAGCCCGTGGAACAGCCTGCGCAGACGGATGTTGCCGTCGCAAAGCAGGATATCGTGGACCGCACCAATGCGCTGCGGCGCGCAAAAGGTGTTGCCGCGCTGCGTGTCAACAATAAGCTCATGCAGGCGGCGCAGGTGCGCGCAGACGAGATCGCCGCGAGCGGTGTCTACTCCCACACCCGTCCGGATGGGCGCAAGAGCAACACCGTCACCGACAGCAAATACACCGGCGAAAACCTTCACAACATCTCGGAGCTGTATCTTGAGCAGCAGCACAAAACGCTCTCCGAGGCGGTGGTCGAGCTGTGGTCCAACTCCAAGGCGCACGCGGACAACATGACAAGCTCCCGCTACGGCGAGATCGGCGTCGGGCTGGCGCGTGGTGTCAACAAAGACGGTCTTGACTGCTGGTACTGCGTGCAGATCTTCCTGTTGAACGATTGCGAGGTCACCTGGGTGGATGTGCCTGCAATGAAATGATATATCAGCGCGGCCAGAACAAAAACGTGGACATTCCGGTGTTCGTTGGGTATAATAAAAGCGAAGGAGGAGTGCTTATGATCTATTCAATCCACGAAATTCAGCAGCGGATCGCGCCGGTGGTGAAGCAGTACGGTGTGAAAGCGGTATTCCTCTTTGGCTCTTACGCAAGAGGCGAAGCCCGCGAGGACAGCGATATCGACTTGCTGGTCGATACCAGCGGAACGGACCTGCGCAGTCTTCTCTCTTTGGGCGCACTGTATTGCGACCTTGAAGCGGCGCTGCAAAAACCAATCGATCTGATCACTCTCAGCGCGCTGGAACAGCGTGCGCAGATGCCCAGCGAAGAGATGTTCCGTGAAACCGTGATGAAGGAGCGATTGAATGTATATGACGCAGCCTGACCGCCAGCGCATCCAGCATATCCGCGATTACTGCGAGGAGATCCGCAAGACCATCGAACGCTACGGAGACGGCTTTGCGGCCTTTGATCAGGATGCAGATTATCAGCGTTCTATTGCATTTTCCATCCTGCAGATTGGTGAGCTGAGCGGCGGATTATCCGAAGAATACCGCAAAGCGACCAGCAGCCGCGTGCAGTGGGGGCCGATGAAGGGAATGCGAAATCTTGTCGCACATAGCTACGGCAGCATGAACCGTGAGATCATTTGGGAGACTGCTGTCAACGACATTCCCGCCCTGAAGCAGTTCTGCGAGGAACAGCTTGCAGAAAACTGAAAATTAAACGATATACAAACAAAGCAGACCGAGTTTACTCGGCCTGCTTTTCTTTTACAAAAAAGGAGGAATAACCTTGAAAAAGATTCGGACAAAGTTCTTGTCATTATTGCTCGCGCTGGTGACGATCTTGAGCCTGCTGCCGACTTCGGCCTTCGCCGCGGCTAAGACCGGATCTGGTATCCAGATCACGACTGATCAGGCATATTGGTCGACCCGTTTGTTGGCCAACGGTACCCCGTACAGCTACCGTCCGCCGCTGGCAGACGGTAAGCTCGTGTACTGCATGGACAGCGGCCTCGGCTATCACTACGCCACCGCGTCGTATCTTGATTCCTTCACATGGACGTCCAGCACCGGTGCGGACGCGGATGCCGTATTGCAGTCGGCTGTCACGAACAGCGGTCTCAGTGAGATGGACGCCATGACCGTCGAAAATGTCAAGTGGATGATGACCTACCTCAACGACTGTAAGGCATTCAATGTTGGCCAGCTTTTTATGGCGACCCAAACATACATCTGGGAAAACCAGTCCTATAAGGGCGAACCCGGCGGAGATGGCGACGCAGGCGGCTACGCCAACGCCGACACCTACGAGCTGTACCTGAGCCTTATTGACGATCTTCTTGCAAAAAAGGCAGCTGAGGATGCCGAGTTTTTGAAGCAGATCGAAGCATATAAAGCACAGGGCATTGAAGCGTCCATCGTGGAGGATGAGAGTGCAAAATGGGCGGTTTTTGCGATCTCGAGCAACCGCAAGAATCAGTCATTCTTCAACTACTATGGGCCGAGAAAGCTGTCGGTCGGTGAGGCCAAGCCTGACCAGCCGGAGCAGCCTGCTGGCGGTACGGGCAAGATCACGCTGAAGAAAACCGCTGGAGGAACCACAACGGGCTTGCCCGGTGCGCGTTACAGCATTTATTTTAATGGGCAGATCGTTGGCAGCGACATCACTGATGCACAGGGCGAGCTCCATATTGAGGACGCAGCCACCGGCCTATGGACCTTCATTGAAACCGATGCGCCGTCCGGATTCTGTGTTGATCCCACGCCCAAGAGCGTCTATGTGGATGTGTCCGAGGGTGACCGCGAATACACCGTCGCGGCAGTCAACTACACTATGCCCAGCATGATCATTTACAAGGAGGATGCGCAGACGAGCGCTCCCGTGCCTGGCACTGTGCTGTCGGTCAAGTCCGTTACAGGTGCTTACTCTACGTCCGTTAAAATCGGTGAGAGCGGATCGGCCACGCTGGAGGGCTTGGAGCCCGGCGTTTATGTTGTATCCGAAGAGTCCGTGCCGGAGCCGTACATTTTGTCTCACACAGAGCAGACCGTGGCGCTGCGTCCCGGCAAGACCACAGAGGTCCATTTTCAAGATTACAAAAAGCCTGGACTTGAAATTTTGAAGAAGAACATCGCCAATATGGACCCCATTCCTGATATGACCTATAAGGTCGAGCAGATCGACGGCAGCTTTGAGACTACGGTCACGACAGACCTGCGGGGCCGCGCCTTTTTGGAGAACATCCCCGTGGGCAGTTACCGCATCTCAGAGGTAGGCGGGCCGTCGAATGTGATCCTCTCTGAGATCCCGCAGGTGATCTATCTGGAGGCTGGCTGCACCCGCACGGTGACCTTTTTCAACGCGATCAAGCCCACGCTGACAATCTTGAAACAGAACAGCGTAACATCCGACCCTCTCCCCGGTGCAAAGCTGCACATCTACTATGCGTCCGACAACACCTCCACCGGCGAGATGCATGATCTCGGTGTGTTCTATTCTAACGAGGAGGGCAAGGTGATCCTGACGGATGCCGAGCGAGGCTGGTACAAAATCGTCGAGGAGTCCTGCCCGCAGGGCTTCGGCTTCCTCGACGGGGAGGCCGTACAAGAATTTTATCTGGAAGAAAATACCAGCAAGACCGTCATCATCCGCAATGTGCCGCTCAGTGCGCTGGTCGGCTTCAAATATGACACCAAAACAGGAAAAGGCATTCCAGGCTGCCGTTTCGAGCTGCGCTATTTGAGCGGCAATACCAGCGGCACGGGCGGTACCGTTATCGGCACTTACGTGACCGGGCCCAACGGAGCCTTCACTGTAACCGGCTTAAAAAAGGGCACTTATATCTGCGAGGAGGTATCCAGTGATGGAAGCCACATCATTGACAGCGAGCCGCAGACCGTGTGGATCTCCGGTGAGGATCAGGACGTGGTCATCATCCGCTTTGGTAACTCGCCGTTTGGCAGCTTGCTTATCACAAAGCTGAGCGATGACAACAAGCGCAGCCCGATCCCAAACACCGATTTTCTGCTGACTTATAGCGATGGTACGTTTGTCGGCAACGACAACGGTATCTATACAACGAACGCTGCGGGTGAGATCCTTGTGGATGGCTTGGAGCCGGGTGTGACGATCATCGCGCGCGAGGTCAGGGCCGCGGCTGGGTTCTTGCTGGACGAGTCGCCGCAGCATATTCAGATCAAGAGCGGCGAGACGGTGCATCTGCAGTTCCTCAACAGACCGTTCGGCAACCTGATCATCAAGAAAAACAGCAGTGCTCCGACGCAGGAGGCTGTGCCGGGGGCGGAGTTCGAGATCACATACGCGGACGGCAGCTATGTTGATGCCGCGGGCGGTACGATCTCGAGCAATGGCCGCTATGTGACAGACGAACATGGAGAGATCCGCATCAGCGGCATCGTCGGCACCGTCGTGGTGACCGAAATCAAAAGTGGACCGGGCTACCAGCTCGACGAGGCCAACCGCACACAGACGGTGACGATCAATCCGGGCGATACGCAGACCCTGCAATTTCACAATACGCCGATCAGCAAGGTCGAGTTTATCAAGGTGGATGCGACAAATCGCAGTGTGCGCATCCCCGATACGACCATCGAGGTCCGCAGACTGGACGGTGCGCTGGTCACGACGCTCGTGACGTCAGAGAGCGGTCAGGCGTTCGCACAGCTCGAGGACGGCAGCTACTACGCCGTCGAAACGGTGGCAAATCCCAAATACCAGCTCGACAGCACGCCCGTTTATTTTGAGGTCAAGGACGGCAAGTGCGCCCCCGTTGTGCTGACCAATAAGATGATCTGCGGCATCCTGATCCACAAGACGTCGAGCACGACCGGCGATGGCATCTACGGCGTGCCGTTTATCCTCTATGACAGCAATCATAATCCCATCGCGCAGGAAGAGAGCGATAACGAAGGATATGTCCGTTTTGAGGGCCTCTCCGCAGGACGTTTTTATCTGAGGGAACTCGAAAATGAGGGTTACATCCCCGACGCTCGGGAAAAGACGGTCTACGTGAAAGACGGCGAGACGACGATCATTGAGTGGAAGAATACGCCCATCACGGGTCAGATCCAGATTACCAAGTATGCAGACGGCGTGAATACCATTACGGGTCAGACCAGCGGAATTACTCTCAAAGGCGCAACCTACGAAATTACATGGGAGCGCAGCGGTAAGGTAGTAGATTATATTACCACCGATGCGAGAGGCGTTGCGGCTTCCAAACCGCTCCCATTAGGCCGTTATCTCATCCGAGAGGTATCTGCGCCAGCGTACTATCAGGTGTCTGCCGAAACCTTTGATGTAACGCTCGAATACGCGGGACAGATCATTAAGCTGGCGGCTTATAATAAGCCTGCTGAGCTGGGAGTTACACTGACGAAGACCGGAATCAAAGAAGTACTGGCGGGCAGTAAAATGTCCTACCGCTTCACAATCGCCAACACCTCTAATGTGGATTTGCAGAATTTCTATTTCCATGACAAGATTCCTTATGATGTAACGACCGCGTCTGCTTTGACTACCGGAACCTATAATGCACGGCTCACTTACCGAATCCTTTATAAGACCAACTACAACGATTATCGCGTGTTAGCCAGCAATCTTCTCAGCACCAATAATTGCTCCTTTGGCCTAAGCGGTTTGCAGCTTATGGCCGGCGAAGTCGTGACAGATATTTACTTCGACTTTGGAACTGTCCCTTCTGGTTTTCAGAGTGTGACAAAGCCGACTCTCATGGTATCTGTTAACCCGAGAACAGCAAATAAATACTATGTGACAAACCGAGCTGATGCCGGTGGAAAATTTGGAGAGACCTGGCAGTCCGCTAATGCAAGTTGGATTACCATTGTACGCAATCTCACTCCCGTCAGGAAGCCTCTTCTTCCCAAAACCGGCTACTAAAAACGATAAAGGGCAGCGATAGAAAACTATCGCTGCCCTAACTAATTCAATGATACAAGCGGTTCAAGAGGCGGTGGTTGCCTTGATAAGGACGCTTGTCAAAACACGCTGGCTCTCTCTGCTGCAGGAATCACAGAACTGATTCTTCATTGCAAATTCCATGGCATTTGCGATGCGCTTGAAGTCTTTTGTCTCCAAGGTATCTTCTGTAAGGTGGCGATGTACCAGCAGATATGCGTCGCGAACATCTGCGGAGACATTTGCTCCGGAGAAAAGAGTCTCGATTATGCCGTCAATCATTGCGATTTCTTCGCTCGTAAAAACCAAAATTCTCACCTCACATGGTGTCGATTATAGCAGACGGCGGTCGTGATTTCAAGAAAAGATGCAGACGGCAAAAATGGCAGAGAGACATTACTCTTTCTTAGAGAGCATGAGGAGATGATCAATGAAACCAAACAAGGGATTTATTACTGTGCTCATGATGGTGCTTATCAGTATATCACTGTCCACTTTTTCGCGTGCCGCTTTCGACACCTTTTCTGATGTCCCGAATGATTCACCGTTCCATGAAAGCATATTCTATCTCGCCGAACGAGGCATCGTTTGTGGTGAAGGAAATGGTCGATACGTACCGGATGCACCTGTTACCGTGCGCCAGTGGGCAACGATGCTCTGCCGCGCATTGGGCGACGCTGATCCGCTCAATTATGATGATGACTGTATTCGGCAGGGCTACTCAGATGGATGGCTGGAGATGACAGCTATTACGGCACCGGATTCTGACCTTTGCCGCTATGCCATCTACAAAAGCGGCTTTGCCGCCTTTGGTGTTGACCTTTACAGTTTGCAGCTCTACCCGAATGAGGGCAAGCTGTCCCAACAGAGCGAAGTTCTTCGCGCTGCTGCGGATTTTGGCCTGTGCGAAGATACCTGCGATGGAACAGAAATCATCACACGAGGAGAGGCTGCGGAGCTTCTTTATGCGCTGCTGACCAAGACGTTTGCTGTTGTGCCGCCGCCTATGTTAGATAACATACCTCTGGACAACAAAGCGGGCGTCGCTTTGAACAACTACTTGTTGGAGATTCAAAAAATTCCCGAATCAATGATGCAGTCATTTACCGAAAAGGACTGGCGGTATGTTATCGATTTCGATTACCTTGCAAAGCTGAGCAAAGAATATGATCTTGGCTGCACCGGGGTGACCATCTATGAAGGCCGTAAAATCATCGTATCCTCAGCGGAATCCACTATTCACGAATTTGGACACTTCCTCGATGGGATGATGGGCTTTCCTTCCCGGACGAAGGGCTTTTATCAAAGAGAGTCTGCATCGGCAGCATCGCTCCTCCGTACATATGCGCTTACCGACGCGCAGGAATATTTTGCGGATTGCTTTGTATACTGGATCAAAAATCGCGGCGATGGCAAAAAGATGGCAATGCTGCAAGATTCTGCGCCTGAGACCTATTATTACTTCAAGATGCTCGAGGAAAATGACTGGAAACCCAGTTTATCGTCTTAGTTCCAAGGAGAACCTTATGAAAAGAATTTACCATTTCTATTTAACTTGTATGACCCTCACGTTGACTATGCCCATGATGATCGTCAGCGCCTTTGCGGTGGATGATATGTGGACAGTAGCTAACAAGATCATCGTAGATGTTTACGGAAAGATCGTTGGCGTCAGCACAGTTCTGGCTGGGCTGATGTCCGCCGTGGCGGTGATCGGCGCAAAGCTTTCCAATAACCAGCACAAAGTTGATCAGGCGTGGGACTGGCTCAAACGTATCTGGATCGCATGGGCAATCATTAACGGCATCGGTGCATTCATTGCATATGTTGCGCCGCTGTTCAACGGCCTTGCGACACTGACCCCGTAAAAGTAGAGATAGCTCCGGCAAAAGGAGGTGTCCACATTGCTTGAGCTGATTTTCCAGGGATTCATGGAGTGGGCTTATGGGCTTACGCTGGAATGCTGGGAATATTTTTCATCATCGCTGCTGAGTATTATGAGCATGGATTATGCGTACATGAAAAGCCATGTCCCCGTGATGGTCAGTATCACACAGGTGCTTCTGGCCGTTGGCTGGGCGCTCCTGATTGGAAATCTTGTTTTTCAAGCCCTCAAAAGTATGGCAGTCGGCCTCGGCTTTGAAGGGGAAGACCCGAAATTATTATTTACCAGAACCTTTGTGTTTGCCTTCCTGCTGATGGCGAGTCCGCAGATCTGCGAAGTGGGACTGAGCCTTACCGCAAGAATCATAGAGCTTTTAGAGATACCCGATGCTATCGACGTGACGCTTGTGGACGAGGGGACGTTCGGTTCTCTCAACGCAGCTTGGCTGCTGGTGATCATCTTTGGCCTGATTATCATGTTTAAGGTATTCAGGCTTTTGCTGGAGATCGCGGAGAGATATGTGATCCTTGCTGTACTTACGATGACCGCACCGCTGGCATTTGCAATGGGAGGCAGCAAAAGTACGTCGGAGATATTCGGGGGCTGGTGCCGGATGTTCGGGAGTATGTGTACGCTGATGGTGACGAATGTAATCTTTTTTAAGATGCTGCTTTCCGTCTTGTCTAATGTACCAAGCGGTCTCGATATAATCCCGTGGATCGTTTTGGCCTTGACGATTGTAAAGGTTGCCAGGAAAGCGGATGCTATCATTACCCGTATCGGGCTGAACCCAGCCATTACCGGTGACTCTCTCGGTCGGGGCTTCCCCGGCACGTTGACCTATATGGTCATGCGTTCCGCTACATCTCATATTACCAAGACCATCGGTAAATCCACCGGAAAAGGCAACAGAGGAGCTGCGTCCGGCTCGACCACAGGAGGGCCACGTATAGGCGGCGGTCCGTCCGGAGCGCACAATGCTGCCGGTCATACTGCAAGTTATCAGACTTATCAAGCCTCGCAGCAACAGAATACTTCGCAGGGGGCGGAGGGACAAGGCTTTGTTTCTCAGCGTGAAAGCGTTCAATCAGGCGGAGCACAGACGGCCACGCAGGAACATTTCTCGAATTCGTCGATGCAGAATACTTCTTCGATCCGGCAGACAGCATTTAGAGGAGCGGAAGCAAGAAAGAGCTCTGTGCCATCTGGGATGCGGAGAGCGCCTGCTTATGTGACCTCTGTAGATCGCGTTTCTCCGTCCAGTGCGCAAACACCCGCCGCTGGGTATGATACATCGGGTAACAAGACTACTTCGACGGTAAGAGAGCAAAGCAATGTGACGGCTTCTATCCGAACAGCTAATTCTGCTCAGCACTCCTTATCAGGAAACGCCTCACAGCACGAGCCAGCAGGAAGATCACCTGCGCCTATGTCTACGCGTATGACTCAGGCAAATATGCAGGGTGTGCGAAGCAAGGTGAATGACCGCTCTGCACAACGGCCTGAACAGACGGAAAATGCAGCGGCGCAGTCCATTGATCACGCAGTTCCGGCCGCGGCGCAGAGACCGTCGCCCGGCGGCGCAGGAATCTCATCCTCGCCCGCAGTCAGCGGCCAGCACTCGTCACAGCCTTTCGGAATGGGAGCACGTTACACGCAGCGTCCATCTTCTCGAGGTGTCGGCGAGCAGAAACCGGAAGCAATTCGCCCCGGCCACGCAGGAACAGCGCCCACACAGCATGCACCGTCCTCTGTCGTTGAATCGGCACGCAGTTCAAGTGGACGAGCAGCGCATCATTCCTCATCCTCCCAAGGACATATCGCCGGTTCACGGCCTGACAGGAACATCCCACAGGGCGGTAATGTTCCTCCTAATCAAACACGGAAGTCCAATAACAGCCCGGCCCGGCAGGAAGCGCGACCGATTGGGATCCGAAATGAGCCTTCAGCAAAAGGAATGTTTTCCGCTCAGCGCCCCGACCCCGCAGGAAATAGAGCGGATGTCTCTCAAGGGACGCTGACGCGGCCAACAACAGGAAATCGCGCCGCGGCATCAAAGAGCGTCTCAATGCCGTCCACCCTTATTAAGGGCAGCGTAAAAAATAGCAAAGAGATATCCTCAAGTAGAAAACAGCGGAGGGAAAAGCATGAACGAAAATGAAAAATCCCGCTCAGGGCTTCAAACAGCGGTAGATTTTGCCCATGCTGCGAGGGCTGCCAAACGTATTATGCAGGCGGCTGCGGCATCCGGTGTGCATGGAGCCGCATCTGCCACGGCCAGAGAAGTGTTTCCACTTCTCTTAAAAGTCCTGATTGCTGTACTTGTCATCTTCATTGCGGTGCCTATGGTGATTTTTACGGCACTTCCCAATATTTTTTTCGGTTACAATTCCTCGGGCACTGATACCGTCATACAGATGACGCAGCAAGCCATGACACTTGGCGGCGTGTACATGACACTTGGCAATTTTGAGGGAGCGCAGATTGACTCCGTCGTGACAGGCATTGCCGCAGAGTACGAGAAAAACGGAACGACTATTGATCATATTGTAGTGTCCAGTGCTATGACAGATGATGACCTTCTTTGGGTCATTGCTATCAACTCTGCCGCGCATCAACAGGACCTCAATACTATGAGCGCTGATCTTATCCGCGACTTCTGCAAATCGAGCTTATCCTATACGCCTTCGCTCAGCTTTATGGATAGCGGCGATGATGGCGTCGTAACGACCCTGCGAATAGAGGTCAAGCACCTTGACCCGGAAAAACTCATGGACGAGCTGGGCTTTGACAGTGAGGCACGGCAATGGGCAGGAGCGCTTTACGAAACACTTGAAGAGAGCGATGCCATCAACAAGTACAAGTCCTACTATGAGACTTACCAGCCAGGCTACGGCGGCGATGGGTCATATTCCGGCGATGTTGAATACGGCAGCGGCTACGATAACGAGATCGATATATCCGGCTTTGCTGATCCCAGTACAAAGAACAATCTGGATCTTGCGGCTTACGCCATACAGGCATGGGCGAACAACTGGGGCTACGTGTGGGGCACTTATGGAAATGTTCTTACGCCAGCCCTCTTTGAGTACAAAAAACAGCAGTATCCGGACGGTGTAGGAAACTACGCCGATTTTATTAAGGAACACTGGCTTGGCCGCCGTACCGCAGACTGTATCGGTCTCATCAAGGGCTACGGCTGGCTGGATACAAAAAGCATGACTATCCGCTATGCAACGAACGGGATGCCCGACTACGGTGCCGACCAGATGTACCAGGCATGCAAAAATGCCGGGACATTGAATAAAGACTATGGTGCCATATCTACCATGCCGGAAATTCCCGGCCTGATGCTTTGGAAAAGCGGACACGCAGGCGTTTATATCGGCGGTGGATATGCCATAGAAGCCATGGGGACAAGCAAAGGCGTTGTGAAAACCAAGGTCAGCGATCGAAACTGGAGGGGTTGGGGAAAGCTCCCCTATATTGACTATCGGGAGGGAAATTGATGGAAAGAATGACCCGTCTGCGTGCGATACGCTTGAAATATGGTATTTCACTGGTCGAGCTGGAGCGTCATAGCCACGTCAGCAATCAATATCTGAGTGCGCTGGAGCTGGGAAATGTCAGCCGCACGGCAAACAACGAAGAAGTTCTTGGCTGTGCGATAGATGAGATCATCCGTTCGCGCAAGAGCTCGCTTTTTGGGTTAGAGCAGATGATACGACAGTATCGCGGACACTTATTAGAAACCGTGGAGGTGGAAAAAGGTGAATTATGAAGTCTACCACATTCCCTCAAACTTTACAGATGCAGGACGCATCATGGGCCTTTTTGAACTTCGAAATCTGGTAGAGGCAGTGATTCTGACAGTCCCAGCCTTATATCTCTGCATTGCATTTCTCCCATTTGGGCTGACTGCAAAGATCATAGTGACACTGGTGGTCGTTGTACCGGTGGGAGGCTTCGGTCTTATTGGGATCAACGATGACAGTATGACACGGTGGCTGGGTTACTGGTGGCAATGGCGGAGAAGACGCCGGATCATTTTATTTCGAGGGGAGGTCAGAACATGAATCTAAAGGATTTAATTTTTGGCGGCGGAGTGAAGTCGGGAGGCGACGGCGGTACATACCGCGACAGCATTCAGGCATGGCTGCCCATCAAAAATATCATCGGTGGAGTTGTCATTACAAAGGATGGCCGATTTGTGAAGATACTTGAACTTCTGCCGGTCAATATCTATTTGAAGTCCCCTAATGACAGGCAAAATATCATTTCATCTTTTGCTGCATATCTCAAAATTGCCCCAAATGATTTGCAGATGGTGGCGCGTACACTGCCAGCGGATACGCAGGCATATGTGGAGCAGATGCAGCGTTATGCCGAGAAGGAAGACAATGAGGCATGCCGGGAGATGATTGAAGATAACATTCAGGAGATCGGCAACGGGATCGCGAGTGATGCCATGCGGCATCGATTTTTCCTTGTTTTTCAATATGAAGCAAGTATGAGAGCCAAACGAAACACGGTAGATTCCATTATCCAGAGGCTCAATGAAGAGGCCGATACCGCACGGCGATACCTTGATGTCTGCGAACTTGAGGTGCTGGAGCCTCGGTATAGTGATAACTTTGTCCTCAAACTGCTTTATGAGATCCTGAGTAAGAAAACCAGTCAGCGTGTCCGGCTGCCGGATGGCGTATTTGATATGACGACGGCCGTACACGGCATTTATGAGGAGTAATCATGCAAGTGAAAAAGAAGCCCCGCAATGCAGCGGCGAAAAAAATCCAAAAGGCGCCTCCGAAAGAGAAGCGCACAAAGAAAGAACAAACCGAACAGCCGCTTTTGAAGCGTGTGATCTTCGGTGAAGAGAGACCCGACCTCACAGAACTGGAGGCCGGATCTACTACAATCCTCGATATTCTGGCACCGACCACTGTGGATACAAAAAGCAAGGACTACATTGTTGTAGACGGCGTATACCATACCTATCTTTATATCACGGGGTATGGCTATGCAACCACTGTCGGCTCATGCTGGCTTGCCCCGCTGGTAGAGGCTGGTGAGGGTGTTAACATGAGCTTTCTTGTCAAGCGGCAGTCGAAAGAAAAGATCCTTTCTAAAATCGCTCAGACGACGATGGTGAACCGCTCCCGCATGCGAGACGTAGGCGATACCCGTCAGGACTACGAAGAACTGGATAGTGCCATCAATTCTGGCCTTTACCTCAAGGACGTCATGAACCGTCAAGGTGAGGACTTTTACTATATGCACACCCTCATTGAAGTTACGGCTCCTGATCCAGAGACACTGGAACAGCGGGCAACGGAAGTGGAAAAGCTCTGTGTGTCCGTGGACATGATCGCCCGGCGCTGTGACTACAAAAATGAGCAGGCGTTTTTATCTTCGCTTCCCATTCTGGCCCTTGATTCAGACATTGAACGTAAGGCTCGGCGCAATGCGCTGACATCCGGTGTGGCTGCGGCATTTCCTTTTGCCTCTTATGAGCTGAGCGACCACAACGGGATATTCCTCGGACTGAATCTCTATAACCGCTCTCCGGTATTCCTTGACCCATACGATGATTATAAGTACACCAACGGAAATTGGTGGATCGGCGGCTCTACCGGTGCAGGCAAGACCGTTACGCTCCAGTGCCTCGGCGGCAGGCTTCGCCAGCAGGGCAAGCGAGTCATCATCATTGCCCCGAAAAAGGGACATGAGTTCCGCCCACTCTGTGAAAAGCTGGGAGGACTGTACCTGCGAATGTCGCCTTCCTCTAAGGATTGTCCGAACCTGATGGCGATTCGGCGCAAGTCGCTGGATTCCTACGCAAAGCTGAAAAACATCGCCGCCCGCGACGATTCCGTGCTGGCCGATAAGATCTCACAGCTTATTATCTGGTTTGCACTCAAGAAAAAGGATCTGAGCGAGGAGGATAAGAGCCGCCTCGATTCATCGTTGGTAGAGGTGTACGGGCGCTATGGCATTACCTTTGATAACAGTTCCATCGTGGATGAGAATGGGGATTTCCGTACCATGCCGATTATTTCAGACTGGTACGATGTACTTTCTCAAAATCCGGATACGCGGTATCTGTCAGTAGTTCTCTCCCGTTATGTCACAGGCTCTGCCGCTGCTATGGCAAGCCGAAACAGTATTGATCTTGATAACAAGTACATTGTTCTTGACCTCTCGGGAATGCCGGATGACATGATCGCTGACGGCACCTTTTGGGCGACCAGCATTGCCTATGACCTTATCATGAGCTGTGAAAGCGATCTCTCCGCTCTGCTGGCGGACGAGCTGTGGAGCCTTGTGGGTGCTACAGCCAATCCACAGGCTGCCGGTTTCGTTCTGGAGATGGTGAAGACGATTCGCGGCCTTGGAGGGATTGCCGTCACGAGCACGCAGGGAATGCAGGACCTTTTCGGCTTGGATGGCGGCAGTTACGGCAAAGGTATTCTGGATGCCAGCCGTATCAAGCTCGTCATGCAAATGGAAGAACAGGAAGCAAGGCTCATTCAAGATAAGTTGAACTTATCCGAAGATGAGGTGCGTCAAATTACCCGCTTTCGACGCGGTGAAGGACTGCTTTGCATTGGCTATAACCACGTGCCGGTGGCCTTTCACACAACTCCTAAGGAGTATGAAGCGATCACCACATCGCCCACTGACCTGCGCAGGGGCAGATCGGAGTATGGGGATGAATGACATGAAGCGAGATCTGATTCGCATTCAAGAACTCGTGGGAAACGCGTTCAGTGTGACCGGTTCATTGGTAGCGCTGACCGATGGTGCACAGATGAACCCCAACAAGCTGCAAAAAACGCTGGAGCAGACCATGGAGCACTTCGAGCGCTCTACGCTGGAACTGCGCCAGCTCTGTGAGCGGTATTCCCCAGGAGTCGGCGGTTTTGCCCATAAACCGGTGCTGCCCGCTGCGGATGTTGCAGGGAGCGTAGAGTCCTTTGGCTACGGCGGGCTCCACATCACGCTCCATACGCTGCTGCCGCACTGCCGGTATCAGACTCCCAACTGGCTGAGCGATACCATTCGCTGCCTGCTGGACGAATACGAGACGTGTGGGAAGAAGCTGCCTTTCTATTCTCGAGCCATGCTCGTGATCGATGAGCATACCAGCATAGAGGGGCGTCACATTTATGATCAGGACAACAAGGGATGGAAAGCCATCAGCAATGCTATTAAGGGCCGGCTTATTCCGGATGATGATCAGCATACCCTTGCCGTGGCACTCCTTTCTACGGAATGCTTTGAACATGAGTGCTGCCACATTACGCTGCTTCCTCTGGAGGATGCTCACGACTTCTTTGCAGCACACTCCAGTGATTATGCCAGCCAAGACTTCTATTCCGGACAATGGTGCTGAATGCAAAAGCGCGAATCGGGGGTAGACACCCAACCGATACCTGCACGAATCCGCCATTTCTCGGGGGGTGTTCCAAAGCCGTCGTCCTGTTGGGGGATAAAGCTGCGAAAAGCATTGAGATTGCTTGCGATTTTATCAGGCGCAGGCAGCAAAAAATATACACCTATCTGCCTACTATGCGGGGGTAACAGATTGCCACCGCATAGAGGCGGACAAAGAACGCCGAAATTGTTCTTGCGCCGCATATGGCGCAAGGACAGTTTCGGCGTTCGCAGGAATAAGGGGGGAGGTGCTGCCGGTGTGCTCTTCAGCGTTCGAGACGTTGATGTGCTGCGTTTGCTCTGCTGGTGCCATAACATCAGGCCCCAAGATCTGAACAGTATTTCAACAAAAGCAGAGCGTGAAAATCTGATGGCATTAGGGTTTATTAAACTGCATGAGCGCAGCGGAACATTGACGCTTACCGGCAGCGGGCGGGCGCTTCTTGAGCTGATCTTCAACGGAGCTATCCCAAGTCTGAGCCTTTCCTATCACGGTGCCGCCATTGAAAGACGTATTCGGTTATCTCGACTGATGCTGTCTGCCTATCGGGCGGGCATTGATGTTTTTGCGCCCGAGGTAAATGTGGCCCGAGAGATTCCCTCTCTTTTTCTTACATCAATTACAAGAACTCGCGGACGTAATTCATGGGGCAGTTCGAGAGTTGCGGCTATTGTCAGTTTAGGCGGCATTTACTATGCTGCTCATTATGTTTGTCCCGGAATCGGACGTATGGCGGTGAATGATGAACTGGCGGCATTCCATAACCACACTAATTTTGGCAAGAACACCCAGCGCGCATTTCTCTTCGCTGGATCGAGCTATGAAAGTGTCATCGAGGAACTGAAAAACCAAGACGAAAAAAGGAACGAGAAACTGATTCGATACAGTGAAGCGTATCACTGCCTTCATGCGCCGATTCATTTGCTTTCCTGCGATGAGACCGGTGCGCAGCAGCTTCAAATTATGGCCGTACCTGACTACCGTGTGAAACTTACGCGGCTTATGCTGCGTTCAGCTTATCAGCCGCCGCCGGAGGACATCGCCGCATGGGATGGACTCTACAACGGTCATCCCTTTGTAATTGGCGCGGATATGGATCTGCGGCGGATCGACACTGCCGTTAGAACGGCAAAGCAGCATGGCTGTCTGCCGATTGCTCTTGCCGCATTGGAAGGTCAAGGCAGCGCGGTGCTGCTGCAGCGCTATGCAGATCCCGGCTGTGCCACAGTCTACAAGGTCACAGAAAACGTACTGTCCGAACTGCTTGGCCGTGCGCCTAACCTTTATGTCCCACCGCGCACACAGTTTCTCACCGAGAAAGGAGATGTTGTCGATGCCCCGCTTATCAAAGCTCCTGGAAAAGCTGGAGGATCGCATCGCAAATAAATGGGGCCGCTGGTACGAACGCAATAAAGCTCGTGTTCCGCTCTATGCCGTACTCGGGGCCTTGGGGTGGTATTTTTATGGGATGCTGCTCAACTCGCTGAAGCTGGGCAGAGAGTCCGTATTCAACACCACCGGTGAGGAGGTGGAGAGTATCTGGGTGCTGAACCCTTTCAGAAACCTCTTTGTCGTACTTACACCCTTTGGACTTGGCGTCACCGCCGTGATCCTTTTGCTGATATGCCTGATTACCAAGAAAGGCTACAGCTGGTTTTCCGGCTACCACTTCACCCGTGATCCCCGCGGCTTTGATATTCTGCCGGATGGTACTCACGGTACCTCCGGCTTTGCAACAAAAAAGGAGCTTGCCGAGCACTTGGAACTGGGAAGCACCCAGGAGGTCACAGGGATGCTCCTTGGACGCATCAAGGAGCGCCCCGACGATCCGGAGAAGTATTCCACCTATGTCGCCCACCGCATGAAGCCTGGTGAGAATAACAACATCCTCTGTATTGGTGCCCCCGGCTCTTATAAGTCGAGAGGCTTTATCATTCCTTTCCTCATGGGCTGTGCACAGCGCAGCAACAGCGATGGCGGGCAGCACCCCGAGTCCGTGATCGTAACGGATCCCAAGGGCGAGCTTTTTGAAATGACAGCGCCATACTTTGAAAAGAATGGCTTTTATGTCAAAGCCGTAAATTTCCTCGATATGGCGCACTCGGATGGATGGAACTGCCTTGCAGGGCTGGACACCAATCCCGATCTTGTGACCACCGTGGCAAATACCATCATTCAAAATACCTCCGGCCCCAAAGAAGCCGATGACTTCTGGAGCCGTGCGGAATTGAATCTGCTCATGGCGCTTATCCACTATGTCTGCAACAAGAAGGATGATCGAGGCAATCTCCTCCCCTTGGAGCAGCGCAGTCTCGGCGATGTCTATAAGATCCTCGCCTATAAAAGCGTCAACGAGATCAACCGTACCTTAGCGGAGCTCCCGCCTGAGCATCCGGCCAAAGGTCCTCACGGTCTCTTTCTGAAGGCTCGGGAAAATCTCTGGGGCAACATCATCATCGGCCTTGGCAACCGCCTTGCGGTCTTTCAGAACCCGCTGGTGGACAAGATTACCCGCAACCATGATGTTGATCTTTTGCTTCCGGGACAGCGGCCATGTGCCTATTTTGTTATCATCTCGGCACAGGACAGCGCCTACCGCTTTCTAAGCTCTCTCTTTTTCTCCCTGACCTTTCCGCAGCTATCCAACTATGCGCGTCTCCACGGAGGGCGTCTTCCGGTGCTGACAAACTTCTGCTTGGAGGAATACCTCAACATCGGCTACATGGAGGGAATCTCCGATGTTTTCAACTCTATCCGCGGCTTCAATATGTCTGTTCAGGTGGCCGTACAGAGCCTCTCTCAATGGAAAGAAAAGTATCCGGGGATGGAGTGGGAAAATCAGCTTGGTTCCTTTGACATGACCCTCTACATGGGCTGCAACGATATGACGAGCGCTGAATACTTTGCTAAAAAGTGCGGTAAGGTCACGATCTCCGTCACCAACAACCAGTTTCCTTTAGCTCCGCTCTTCTCTCCCATTTACAGTACGACCCGTCCATACTCGCAGACCCGCAGCAATACTCAGCGAGATCTTCTCCAGCCCGATGAATTCTTGCGGCTGGACAAGTTTAAGTGCATTGTAATGTTCAACCATTATAAGCCTGCCGAGCTCTACAAGATCATGCTGGAGGAGCTGCCGGCATACAAGGAACTTGTAAAGTGCAGCGTTTTTGATTATGTGCCGGAGTGGAAACGGCGGGAGAATGAAAACAAAAAGTGTACGCCTCAAAAAACTGCGAGTGTCCTGCACGAGTCTTCTGAAGGACACTCTCCTCAGGCGGCTGCACATTTTGTGCCGCAGGAGAACACGTCGGAGAAAAAGCAGGTGCCTGACAGAGAAAAAGCCTGCACACGCAAGCCACATGCGGTAGCGATGCCTCGACAGAAATCGGGTGAACAGTGTATTTACGATTTCTCAGACATGAAGGAGGGGACTTCGCCGGAGGACATTGGACTTGTGGAAATGACCCGCTCTGCCGTCATTGGAGAAGATGAGCCCGATTTAGAGGAACTGGATGACCCGAGCCGGATACCGCCCGGCCGCGGCATATAGCAAGGCAACGAAAACTATTGCAATAGAAAATGTGCGTTCTTGCTAATATCATACATGAAATTAGCGGGAAAGTTTTGCTGGATATATTTTATGAAAGGGAAAAGACACTGACTCACGTTGCCTGCGTCTTTTCCCTACGTCGCAAAAGAGAAACCATCGTGCGGACTATGCCCGCACGCTCAATAAGGAGGTACCTACGATGAGGGCAGCGAAAATGAAGGAACGGCCATCCTTTCAGCTGATGGTCCAAACAGATGTACAAAGCATCTATCACATGCAGATGCCTCGCTGGCTTTTTTCAGACCCGCGCTATTGTGAGATGAGCTTGGATGCAAAAGTAACATACACCTTTCTTTTGAACCGCTTCCAGCTCTCGCGCCGGAACGGCTGGGTCAATGAGCGCGGCGAGGTTTTTGTGATCTTTCCCCGCAAGGCTCTTGCCAAAGAGCTGCGAATCTGCGAGCAGCGTGTGACGGCAGCTTTCAAAAAGCTGGTGGAGCTGGAGCTCGTCTGGGAAAAGCGCTGCGGCCGTGGCGATGCCAATCAGATATATCTTGCCTATGTGACGCCGCAGGATGATCCCAACTACACCAGTGCGCCCTTTACCGTGCCGGAGGAGGGCGGCGGTTCAAGAACCTCTGATTCTGAGCATCTTGAAGGTGCGGAAAAATCCGCACCTTTGCAAGACCCGCAGGATCTGCATTTCAAGAACAGTGAATCCTGCGGTTTTAGAACCGCAGAGAGCGTTGCTGCAGAAGCGCAGAAAGTGATGCCAAGTAAGAAAGAAAAAAGAAAGATTGATCGTAGTCAGATAGAAGTCAGTCCGTCTGTTCTGGAACCTGCATATGACGGGCTGACGGACGAAGAAAGAGAGGATGATTTTCTGAACATTCTGGATGCCTGTGAGCTTACCAGTTTTACGCCGGGAACAGCATTGGTGTTTGAAAATGCCATTGAGCGCCTTTATTACTCCGACAGCTATCGCATCGGTAATGCCACACTGCCGCAAAGCCGCGTGCGGGCGAAGCTGAGGCGGCTGGACGGTATGATCCTGCGGGAGGCAGAGCGAAAGCTCCATGAAAATCAGGAACAAAACGTGAAAAACAGCACGGCCTACACCATGGCCGTGCTGTTCAACTGTATTGCCGAAAGTGAGAGCGATTTACTGGTTGATCCATACCTCAATGCGCTTTCGTCAACGGCGTGAGAGGAGGTAAGCGAATGCTGCTGTCCAATCAGCAAAAATACATCATTTCAGTGCTCCGACAGATCAAATACATCCGCTCATGTCAGCTCTGCGCGCTTACAGCGCAGCATTACCGACCGCAGGGGATCGAGATCTCTCAGCACCGCGTGGACGTTATGCTGCGTCAACTGCGAGCTGGAACAAATTTTGTGCGGCTTCAGGAAGACATAGTGTGCTACGGAAAGCACACGGTAGATTCCCGGTACTTAGAGGCTATCGACGTCATGCTGGAACTGAGCGGCTGTGATCCGTCGTTCTTTTCATCAGAGCGGTTGGAAAGCCCTTTCCTGCTTCGGTTTGCAGGCAGCGGCGAGGAGCTGTCCTATCTTTTTACGGTCGCATGGATGGACACGCCTGAGCGTATCCATGCGACATCGCGCATGAAGGGAGAGCGGATCATCTGGATTTCTGACCGCCGCGATAGTCGCGGTATTGCGCTCCCGCGCCATCATATCTTTGCCGTCCGTCAGGAGGATGGTACCCATCGCTTTTTTGGTTCACACGAGCCAGAAAAAATATAACAACAGGAGGATAACATTATGGCAAGAAAAAAGATCGTTCCCGAAGAGGAAGTTTCCAAGCCTGTTATGGCAGAGGAAACCACGGCGGCCAACGCAGACGATGCAGCACCCGCTGATCTGATGCCTGACAGCAATGCAGAAGAAAGCGCCACTTCGGAAGCAGTTCCCACAGAGACTTCGCTTGAGGGCATCAACGAAAATGATGCCGAAGGCTCAGTGCAGGCGGAGAAGTCAGAGAGTGCTTCTGCGGAGAAGTCCATGGAGGAAGCAATGCCAGTAGAGGCCGCTTCTGCTTCGGAGAAGGAATTGTCCGCCGAAAGTGAACGTGCAGATGCATCTATTGAGGAAGTGACTACTGAGCCGGAAAGTGCATCGGATGCCCTTAGTGAAACAGCAATTCTGCACGATGCAGGCGAAGACGGCAATAGCGTCCCAGACATGGTGCCCAGAGAAATTTCAGAACTGCACGACGAGGCAGAGGAGGCGGTGGAGTACAGCGTAGATCTCTCTGAAGAACCGGCGACGGTGCCTTCAGAGAGCACACCTATTTCCGGCACCGAAGAGAGTGACTGGGGTTTCCAGGAGCTGAAGAAAGAGATTGCCAAAGAGAAAGTGCTCGAGCCGCCGCTGGAGGCGCCCGTGTCTGTTGAGCATCCGAAGGCTATACCTAAGAGTGATCGGCAGCTTTTCTACGAGCTGAAGTTCAATAATCTCGATCGCGGCCTGACCCCAGAGGAGCGGCAGGAATGGAACTCCATCTATGCCTCCTACCGTGGACGCAGCGCTATCACCGGTACGATTATCGGCGTAGACCCGCATTCTATCTATGTGTGGAACCCGGAGACAGAGAGACGAGAGAAGAAAACCATGTATTGCGCTATTGTAGTGCCCTACCGTGTACGCATTGTAATTCCAGCCTCGGAAATGTGGGAAGCAGGAAATGAGCGCCCTGACTATGTGCTGCAGAATATGGTCGGTGCGAGTATCGATCTTGTTATCATCAAGGTCGAACGTGAGGCAGGCTTTGCTATTGGATCTCGTCGCCTCGCAAGCCGCAGTCAACGATATTTCTTCGCTCACCGCGAGGATCTTCACCGTATCGGCAGCCGCGTAAAGTGTCGTATGCTGGCGGTCGGCCCTCGACGCTGCCTTGTTGACTGCTATGGACATGATCTTGACCTCACTCAGCGCGAAATGCGCTACGCTGCCATTCCTGATTTGCGGGATGAATACCATCCCGGCATGGAATTAGAGAGCATTGTCAAGGTCTATGATCCCACCAAAGACGAACTGATTATCTCCGTCAAGGAAACGGAAACGAATCCCATCCTTGGAGCGGAACAGCGTCATCCCGTAGGTTCGCGCCGCCTTGCAGTCATTTCAGGGAAGTATGGTGGAGGTGTTTTTTGCAATCTGCCGGATGGCGTAGTCTGTATGTGCAATTACTCCTTCCAGCACGAAGACTCCGACTTTATGGTGGGAGAAAACGTAATGCTGGTTGTGCAGCGTTACAACGAAGAAAAACTCCAGATGTTCGGAAAAATCCTGAGTAAGTGGTAAAAGGGTGAAAGATTTTCTCAAACAACGAAACTTTTTCATGTATTCAACACACATATCTTTATAAGATGGATTTGTTCAATTTGCAATGTAGGCGGATAGACAGTTCGTTTTATCCTACTAAGAGTACATCCACGTTATGTAGTTCATCCAATTCCTAATTACAGAATAGTAGAAAGGAGAATTTCATATGGTTACTCGCCGCGCGTAGCTACGGTGATAAAAGTACTGTTGAGAGTATTTACGTGCCAAGTGTGATGCTAAACTTGTTCAAATATTCTTAAAAATGGATAAGAATGCATTATTCGAGGCTTGACATAGCGAGTGTTATTTATTATAATAAGAAAAAACAGAAAAGACTTGACATTTCCCTCACTTTTGCGCTATAATTTCACATTGCGTTTTCTGGGAGGAAAAGATGAGGCTTATATATGTGGGGCTTCAAAGGGAATTGTATGAAACAGAAAGTGTCGTATTCCTATATAGGAGTGTAAAAGCGTAAATTCGGGTGATAATATGTATTATGGTATATTGCTTACTATCGCCGCTCATGGCACACATCCATCGAATATAATATATAATAGATAGCAGGTGATGTAATGCCTGAATCATTACCCGGGCAGCAAGTGGCGCGATTTAATTTTGTAAATTTCATGGGACATCTCGTCGGTGTATTTTTTCTCTGCTTCTAGGCCCTTTCTTAGCATTCGCAATTTCTTTCGCGGTATTTCTTTTAAACAAAACATCATCGACACTGGGGACAATCTTTTGGGAGTATCTCTATGGTGATGCTTTACTATCAATCATAACCATTTGTACCATAGTTGTCTTTAGCTCTGAGCATAAAATACAAAAAAGGATTGAACGCTATTGGGGCAAGGCCTCTCGTGTATATACCGTGATACATAAGCTTTGCCAACTTGTACTTTTCTTTCTGGTTATTTTGGCATACTTATATAAAGCAAATACTGGAGATCCAATACAGAATTGCTGGGTATACAATGTATTGGAAGTTTCTGGCTTTTGTCTGTGCATTATTGCACAGTGTATATCGCATCCGGAAGCATATTTTTGCCCGTAAAATTTTTGTGGAGGAAACAATGAACGCTATCGTATTTTTCGTAATTGCATTCGCCATTATCCTAGGTGGGTTCTCTTTGATAATGTACCTGAAATTTAAAGACCGGCTAAGTAATAGCGTGACATTTGCGGAAATGGAAAAATGTGAAGATGAAATCGAGAAAAAATACTCTGAATATGTTAAAAGGTATCGCATCACGAAGCAAGATGGGGAGTTGGATGCAGTTGATATTGATGCGTTAACTAAAGAACTACATCTGCAAGTTGTGCAGGATCCTCAGCTTAGTTCTGTAAGAGGTGTATTAGTGGCGTCTGAATCTCCAGAGTATAACGGTGTCATTCGTTTGGCAGCAAATGAAGATAAGCGATACTCCAAAAATTTTGATATTATGCATGAAATTGCTCATTATCTTAAAGATGTTGGAGTTGGAAAACGGGTTAGCACATCTTTTGCACGCACACATCATGGTGATCCCAGAAGCCATCAAGAACAGGTTACCGACTACTATGCTGCGGCGATGGCGATTCCTAAAGATAGTCTAGAAAAACGGATTATTGCTTGCCCAGTGGATCCTTATAGCGAGGATTTTGTTGCAAAGATGATGGAAGTCTACAATCAACCCAATGAAACCGTTCGTCGAAGAATTAATGAAGTTATTGCCCTTTCCTGATAAGCATTACTATGCGTTTAACCTCCTGTTCCAAATGAAACAGGAGGTTTTTCTTGTCACTCAACAGGCGTAAAAGGTGCGTCAAATCATAACCGTAAAACAAAGGTACCGTCAAGGGTGCCGTCAAGATTTATGCGCAAAATGTCTGCAGACCCCAGCCGAATGAAGTCGGCTGGCAATAGAGCCGTCGTTCAGAGACGCCTCCAGATGCTTCATATTCATGTATTTCTTGTTGCCCCACTGAGCGCCTGCCACGTGGCGGAGCCTTGCGCAGACCAGCGTCAGGGCGGAGTTACCATCCCACCATACGGGTCCTGCGGCGGATCTCACTGCTCGGTAATCGATTACTTTGTTGGTATTGGAGTCTGCAAACTGTGTCTTCTTTTATCCATTTTCCTTTTTGAGCAACCTATCTTACATTATCTCTTCCAGAACGATTTTAAGCAGGGCAATAGGATAATGCCGGGAATAACAATAAGGAAAATCAGTCGAGCAGCTAATCACTACTCGGCTGATTCCCTATTCTACTCTTCGGCTACGCCTTTTTCCACTTCATCACAAACCATTCTAACGACAAAATTGGCATCTTGTTTGCATTTGGAAATGATATACTCTTTTGTTCTATCAGTAATCCCGTTCATTTTGTGAAGGTGCCGAATAATCAAGTTTTTGATATATACGCTATCGGAATCAATAAGATTCATCAACTGATGGTTTACAATGCCGCAATTCTCTGGATTACGAGACATGGTAAGAAGAATGCGTGTGGCATTCCATCTAATATCTGTGTATTCAGAATGAAGCCACTGTAAAACATTCTGAAGAATAGCTGCTTCCACTCTGGCTGGAAGCATAACATCATCTGAATTCTCCAAGTATTCAACGATCAGGTTAGTTACTGCGATTGTTGTTGTAACATTGCCTTGAATATACGGCATCAACTCGAGTATATCAGCGTACACATCTTTGCCCATGGAAATATATAATAATTGCAATCCGATTTTTAAGGAAATACTATCGATATTAGAGGAAATAATCGAATTATCAGCAGTCTCAATAGCATTCTGCTGTGCAAACAGTTTTTCATATACACCCTGATTTCTTGTATAGTCTTCAGGATATTTTACTGCAAGGCAAATGAGAAGTGCTATCGCATCAAGTTTTGCAAGAATTCCTTCTTTGGAAATTAAAAGGGTATCTGCAACTACAGATACAAGCATGTCCATAGTATTCGCATCACACATGAGCCCTTTTTCTAGCAAAATGGATCTGACCGTTGCAATCTCACGTGCGCCATGTCCAAAATAAACACCATCTTTTCCCTGCGTTTCATTGTTTTTTCGAATACGCTCTATGTATTCTTTTACGAATGCAGGCATGTCTCGATTTTTATTTTCGGTGGTTTCTAATTTATAGATACCTTCGTAATAGCCTGATAAGTATTTAGCTATCCTTTTATCCATTCCCTCTGTAAGGGCGCGATTTTGCTTTCTGAGAACACACAAAAAGGCAGGAGAATACTCTATTTGCACTCGTTCCTTTTCATTATCAAGCACGTAGTTAATATGTTCAACCAGTGCTTTAGCAGAAGAATCACTCATTTTTCGAAGATCAATGCGAGTAGCAATGAACTTAAACATATCCATATACCAGCGACTATAATGCCTATCGATGAATTGGCAGCATATTTCACTGAGTATATCCTGTGACATACGATAAGCTACCCCAGAAAGACACCTAAATATGTCTTGCCCTATAGCCACAACAGAAGTGTCACTATTCAGCCAAGATTTGATTTCGCCAACAATAGATTTTTCGTAAGATTCATAGTATTTATCATCCAGAAAATATCCTACCGAACCAAATGCCAGCAGTTGACTACTTAATCTCTTATATTTTATCGGATGATTTAGACAAAAATCCATAATAGACTTTGCTTCATCAGCAGTTAGGTTATTTAGAACCTCAGGGAAAGAGTCTTGTATTCCCTTAATTTCCTTTTCGTTTCCTGCAAAAATCGCAAGTTTGTACAGGTTGAGTCTAAGATTCCAGTCATCATATTTACAGCTCAGGTAGAACACAAAGTCCCGGATTTTTTCATAAATAAGCAAAATATGAGTTAATGAACCATTGTACATAGATACAATAAGTGAACTTGCAAGCATTTCACCATATGGATCTAAGTTATTGCCTATGGTAACTGAATAAGGTGATCCTATTTTCTTTTTATACAACCCCTCTATGTATTTTTCATGTAGCGATTCATGGATGCGGTCAAGAATCGGATAATAAAGTTCTTCGCTGCTTTCTGTTAATTCCTTTTGTGCCGGAGTATCAGAATACTCATTTCTTGCAGTACAACAAGTCCAGTGCACATTGCGCAGATCCACGAGAATATCTTTTATGACCCATGTTGGCTGATTAGTTTCTTTTGCGAGGCTTAACGCTGTTTCAAGACATTCTACACACTTTTTAATATCTTCAGCAAAATACGCTTGAATTGCTTGCCAGCGAATTTGAACGACTTGATAATGCCCATCATCTTGCTGCGCTTTTAAGGCATCCAAATACATTGCAGTATTGAAATATTTGATGGATTTACCTTCAAATAATATGGGGAGAAACTGGAGCCCCCAGTCATCAAATTCACTTGTATTTTCCATTTCACCTGGGTATCTGCCGCGGGAATATCCAAGAACAAACTTTAAAAAGTAATCTCTACATTTATCAACATTTTTTAACGTGGACTTAGGGATTATAGGAAGTTGATACTTTTCTGTACCAACAACATCTACTGCTTGAATTTCATCATTTTCACCAGAGTTCAAAACTATTCTTCCGGTACAATAGTAGTGGTATACAGCAACGATATCATCTATCAATGCCTGAGCCCCTTCTCGACTCAGTTCACTGAAACTGTGAACGGTTTTACTCTTGGCAAAACGTGCACCCATCAAGCTTTGTTCCAGTGCCGTTTTTTCTTTTTGTGTTTCATCACAGAAATAGTACAAGGCCTTAATATTATGCTTTTTGACAGTGTCAATTTCTGCCTGTACACCCGCCTTGATTCCGTCTGCATTATCTATTAAGAAAATGCAAATGTCACTATCCTTTAGTGCCAGTATGTAATGATCACCTGCGGGCAGCGTAGACGCACCTCTACTCTCAAAAGTGTAAACATCAACTAATTGTGTGCGCTCAATAGCCTTTTTTAATTCAGCTCGTACTTTATCATATTTTTCTACACCACAAATCGAGCTAATGAATACTTTGATTTTTTGCCCGGGGGATATCGGCAGAGGGGCGGAGCGCTCCTCTGCTTTGGTATATTCCCATGAAACTCCACACACAGGTGTGCTTATACCAGTTAATCTTACTCCCATTTTCTCCTCCATTCAGCCGTTTACCAAACTTTTTTATAACGTATTAACCGCTATACGTTGCCTATAACTTTTGCCATAATAAAAAACTAAATTTCGACTTAAAACAATAGCCACAAAGTGATTGATACCGGTTCTCCAAAGCTACTACACTTTTGCGTAGAATCAGGAAATGATTATCCTACTTGCTTGCAATTCTCTGATTTCCATAAGAGAATTATACCATGAAACGAAGTGAAAAACCAACATCTTCAATGACTCTTGGATATTCTTCTTTGCTCACACTGCACTCGAGTCTGTCGCAGGGCGTTGTGCTTTCGATTGCTCAATCTGTAGCCCCTTTATGAGCTAGCAGTATTGCTGTAGTGGCAAAGCCTCCACCTCAGATCCTGAGCGCGGTCATTGATACGCGTTTTGCTCCAGTCATTTGTACAGTAGGATGAAGCCCTCCTTTTTCCCGGTACAAGCCCTTGATATGGTCCAGACGCCGTCCACGGAACAGAAACAACGCGTTAGGAAATGGATCCAACTCAAAGCATACACCAACAGCTCGCTGCCGCGGCAATCTTGTATTCGTGCCGCCCACCCCTGCAGCTTCGTACGATGTTTCAGCTCTGCGCTTGTCATTCCGGCACCCCATTATGACAGTAACGGAATGTTGTGTGAACCGCACCCCGTCAAGAGGACAGTGAAAAAATATAAAATTTCCCTGGTCAGCAGCCGAGCGCTGCTGGCCGCTTTTTATGCGGCGAGGCAAAGCGTGTGCTTTTCCATCGGCGTCAGCACGCCCAGATTACGCTGGACACGTCTTGTGTTGTAATAACGGATGTAGTTCTCAATCATTTGAACGAGTTCCCGCTTACTGGTGAACTGTCTGCCGTAATAGCGCTCCCGTTTCAGGATGCCCCAAAAGCCCTCCATCGGGCCGTTATCGATGCAATGCGCCACGCGGGACATACTCTGCGTCATCCCAGCCTGCACAAGCTTGTGGTGGAAGGTACGGTTGGTGTACTGGAACCCTCTGTCGCTGTGGAACAGAGGATGCGCGTCCGGATTGGCCTGCACAGCCTTGTCGAAGGTTTTGAAAACCAGTGGGTTATCGTTGTGTTCGCTGAGTACGTAGGACACGATGCGCCGGTCACAGAGATCCAGAATGGCGCTCAGGTAGAGCTTGTGGATCTCGCTTCCCTCATACCACTTGAATTCTGTCACATCAGTGAGCCACTTTTCGTTTGGCTTTGCGGCATAAAACTGCCTGTCCAAAAGGTTTTCGGCAAGATACTGCGGATTTTTTGCGTGCCTGGTGCAGCCACGGTTGTTATATTTCACGGTAGAGCGTATATCTCTGATCCGGCAGATGCGGAGCACCCGCTTGTCGTTGACATGGATGCCGCAGTCATGGCGCAGGTCATCGTTGAGCCTTCGGTAACCCTTATCCGGACTTTCCTCGTGGATCTTCTCAAGCGTGTCCGCAAGTCGTTCATTCTCTGTGGCCCGTTGGCTCAGCTTGCCAGAAGCCCATCTGTGGTAGGCCGAGCGCGCTGCATGGAGCAGCTTACAGGCCAATTCTATGGGATAGCCCGTTTCCTCGTGTGCTTCCTGGATCGCAGCATAGATGCGGCGCTGTCTCACTTCCGAAAGGCATCTCTCCTCTCGATCTCGTCCAATTTTTTTAGCAGGTCACGCTCCATTTCCGCCAGATACAGCTTGTGCTTGAGCTGTTCGATCTCGATCTGCGCTTTCTCCAGCTCAGTTCTAGGCACCTGGTCTTTCTTTCGCTTTCCGCGCCGGTCCTCCAGACCGGCCTCGCCCATCTCCTCGAACCGCAGCGTCCAGGTACGCACCTGCTGGTAGCTCACCTTGTACTTCAAGGCCATCTCGCCATAGTTTTTCCCGCTGGCCAGACAGTCCTTGACGATCCGAACACGCTCTTTCTGTGTGGTGTCCCGTCCCTGCTTCATGTAGCTTCCGCCTCCTGAATTCTTTCTGGAGTTGAA
>OFPS01000279.1_pt1 | contig 54993 bp, 49 predicted proteins | sample 1542111 | NCBI WGS metagenome assembly OFPS01 (sample SAMN04209233, study PRJEB22552) | human gut metagenome | biome: gut; material: feces | host: Homo sapiens | place: USA: Oklahoma | reverse complement strand
TCATTTCGTATTTCGCAAAAAGTGCGAAAAAGTGTGTTTTTTTGCGCATTCTTTTATCTGTGGAAAATGCTCTAATAAAATTATGATATGAGCTACCTACGCATATAGATAAATCAATATACGCGTTTCTTATATGGTGTTCTGAAATCAGAATACCTATAAAAGCCTGTCCACAAGGCTTCTATCCGATTACTTTATACAAGCTATTCGGAATACGTGTTTTTTATTTATGCAGCTATCGTAATTTTATGAACATTCTGCAAGCTTTTTGCTGTAAAAGGCGTTTCATCAAAGTGCTTACGATATATATTTGCAGCACCATTGACATCTGCATTCAACAATGTACCGTCAGCTGAGTTATACAATCCTCGATGGATACGTTTCCCTGAAAACGAATACTTCTTGTTTTCCTCTTCAGGATTGTAAGTAGGAATCGCATCTTTATCTAGATAGCTTGCTTTTGAAGTATAACTTTCTTCCTGAAGAATAACTTGAATACCTTCAGCCTCAGCTTTGTACTGAATCATGTTATACAAACGATTGTGTGGTATTTGAACAAAGTTTTGCGTATTAGTTTTACCAATATTACATTCTTGTTTCCAACCATTGTTAGAGCCTAGAACCAGTATTCCAATTTCATGTTCGACACAGTAATTGATGATGTATCTGGATACTTTATGCAGATAATTCAGCATCCATAACGAACGCTTCTTCCAAAGGATTGTTAGCTGCTTCGAATCCTTATGCTTGGAAGTCTTGTACATCTTGTCAAGATGACTGTTAAGCTGGGAAGCTCGTTTATTGAACCATTGATTCTTGGATTTGATAATTCTGCCATTGATAACCAGACTTTCGTCTTCGGTTACTAGAGTTACAAGATTATCGACACCTGGATCAATGGATGCAACCTTTGTTAAGGTATGTGGTTTTTCTTTGGTAAACTGTTCATAAACAATTTCCAGTTTGTACGTGTCGTAATAAGGTACAATACGGACTTCTTTCAGTTTTTTAAAATCAGCTGGAAGATAAGGAACATCCAACAGAATTCCATCTTTTCTTGTGATATAAGGAAGTTTCAGTTTGTATGTTTCATCTGTTTGTTTATATAACACACAATCTTGATTTGTCAGCACAAATGTCTTTCCATCTGCTTTACAATACTTTGTAAGCTTTGGTTTTCCTGTAAAGGTAGACGGATTCTCTTTGTACTGTTTTAAGCTTTCGAAATAGGACTTAATATCATGAACCACAGCTTTTAAACAATGCTGAACACTCTGGTTAGGGAGTTTTCTTTTGAAAAGTTCAGATTTGTTCATACGAATGATTTTTTCCAGCTTAGCATATCCTACAGTCATCTGAGTTGCAGAAATCATCTCGCGAGTCAAAGAACGTACTTCTTTCTCATTCTCAGAATACATTGATTCTGATTTGCCGGATGAAGAGATAAGCTGACGTTCAATAAATAAAGCTGAGTTGTAAATTGCCTTTGATGTTAGACTCCATTCGTCAAAATAAGAACAAATTGCACTTTGTTTCTTTCGATTTAGGATTACAATTTGTGTTCTGTACATTTGAACTCACCTCCTTCTTTTACACCTAAATATTACATCTTAAATTGACGCTATAAATGTCTAATATATTGATTGATTCGTCTATTAAATAAAAAAGGCATTCACCATCGGGTATATGAGTCCTAATTGAATGAATATCACTATAATTTACACTTCCAAAGTAAGAAAGTCATAAAGTGTAAATAATGATATCTTAAGTTGTTTTAAAATATATATTATAATTAGCATTCTAGCCCGAAAAAAAGTATGATTTTTTATTGACATCGCTTACATATGGTGACATAATGTAAATGTAATGATAGAGATGTTATTATTTCTAAGGGATAAGCATAGTCTATTTACAACGATGAAGCTTTTGTGCATTGTTGTGAATAGACTTTTTTAATAGGAGGTTTGTATGGGAGAACAAGTATATAGCCCATTAAAAGGGAAATTGATAAATATTGAAGACGTTTCGGACGAAATGTTTTCACAAAGAATGTTGGGCGATGGTGTAGCTATAATTCCTTCAGACAAAAATGTATATTCACCAGTGGATGGAGTTGTAACTATGGTATATGATACGCAACATGCCATTGGATTAAAAACAAATGATGGTAAAGATATTTTAATTCATATTGGAATTGAAACAGTTAATTTGAAGGGGAAACCTTTTAAAACAAAAGTAAAAGTTGGAGATGTTGTTAAACATGGTGATTTATTAACAGTTGTTGATTGGAATTATATTAAATTAAAAGGCTGCGAGACTGTTGTACCAGTAATTTGTATTGGTAGTGATATCACTGTGAATGGTACATATGGAAAAGTTGATTCAGGAGATAATTTATTTACAATATAAAAAATAGGAGGTGTTATTCAAATGAAACAAATCGCAAAAAGAGTTTATAACAATAACGTTGTTTTGAGTGAAAATGCATCTGGAGAAGAAATTATATTAGTTGGTAAAGGATTAGCTTTTGGATTGAATAAAGGTGATTTAATTAATACAGATAAAGTTGAAAAGAAATTTGAATTAAAAAAAGAAGTTAATCATAAATTTCAGGAATTAATTCAAGATGTTTCAATGGAAGAAATATTAATTTGTGATGATGTGATCAACTACATTAAGAAAACAAGCAATAAAGAAATTGATGATTCTATTTATGTAACGTTGACAGATCACATTGTAAATATGATTGAACGTTTACGACAGGGAATTGATTTTGATTCAGCTGCTTTATTGAATATAAAATCTTTATATAAAGATGAATATAAAATAGCTTTAGGTGCAATTGATATATTAAGAACAAGATTGGATATGAACATTGATGAATCGGAGGCAAATTTTATTGCTTTACATATAGTAAATGCCGAATTGAATTCAAATATGATGCAAATGTATGAAATTACAACAATTATGGAAGGAATTTTAGCTGTTGTTGAAAATGAATTCGATATAGTTAAAGAAGATAATCAATTCTATGATCGATTTATTACGCATTGTCGTTTCTTTGTTCAAAGAATAGTAAATCGAGAGTATTTAGAAAAGGATCCTTCAACATATGAGCCTATGTTCCAAGTGATGAAAAGCTTGTATATAGACCAATTAAACTGTGTAAATAAAATCGTAGAATATATTGAACGGAAATATGATTATACAGTTGAAGATGATGAAAAGATGTATTTATTGCTACATTTAGTAAAATTAACCAGTTAATAATTTCTGTTTAATGCAGGAATATTATATAAATAAATACATGTGAAAATAGAAGAGAGAGACATTGTATTTATTTCAAATGGAAAGTGAGGTATCAAATTTTTTAGATATACAGAAGTGTATATCACAATGTACTGGATGGTGACAGGTTATGCTGGCCAAACCTCTGAGAAATATTAGATTTCGTTAAGGAGGAAAATTAATTATGGCGAAATATACTGAAATGGCCAAGGGAGTATTAAAAGATGTCGGTGGCCTAGAAAACATTAAGTTTGTTGAACACTGTGCAACACGTTTGAGAATTCACTATTATAGCAAGAGTAAAGTGGATTTTGAAGCAATCAAAAAAGAGGACAAGGTAGTTGGATTGGTTGAAAAAACTGGTCAAATTCAAATTATCATTGGTCCAGAAGTAAATGATGCTTACAATGAATTTTTAGATGTATCTGGTTTTAAGCCAACTGAAGATGGACAAGATAATACTGTTAATACAACAGATGAACCAGAAGAAAAGAACTTCATGTATTATCTAAATTTATTTGGTGGAAAATGTGCTGCAATCTTTATGCCAATCATTCCAGCATTGATTACTGGTGGTTTAATTTTAGCAATCAAGAATTTATTAGTTAACTATTTTGGATTTAGTGCAGATGGTGGAACCGCTCAATTATTATTGAACATTTTCTCTGCAGGTTTCTCATTCTTCCCAATTTGGATTGGTTATTCATTTGCTAAATCATTAAAAATGGAACCAATCATGGGTGGTTTCTTAGGTGCTGTTCTATACGTTTGTAGTGAAGCAAAAGGATTAGATTTCTTAGGAATTCCTGTACCAAGTGTAGGCTATACAGGTAGTGTGTTACCAATTATTTTAGGTGTAGCTTTAATGTACTATGTTGACAAAGTATTAAAAAAAGTTATTCCAGAAATGTTTGTTTATTTCTTAAAACCTATTTTAACGATGATTATTGTTACACCAATTACTTTGATTGTATTAGGACCTATCGGTACTGAATTAAGTAATGGTGTAGGTGCTATTATTCAAGCAATGATGGCTGCTGCAGGTTGGATTGCAATGCCTATTTTATCTGCGTTATATCCATACATGGTAATGCTTGGATTAGATAAAGCATTTACTCCAATTATGGCTCAATCTATTTCAACTTTAGGTTATGATCCTTTCAACATGGTTATGGGGTTGGTATCTAACTTATGTGTTGGTGGTTCAGCATTAGCTGTGGCACGTCACTTAAAAAATAAAGGGCAAAAAGGTATGATTGCATCATTTGGTGTTACTGCATTATGCGGTGTAACTGAACCAGCGTTCTATGGATCATTGATCATGCGTCCAAAATGCTTACTTGGAACAGCTATTGGTGCAGTAAGTGCTGGCTTAATTGCAGGTATTTTTGGATTGAAAAACTATGTTGTAGGTGGATGTCCTGGTTTATTATCATTCTTCTATTTCTTATCTCCAGATGGTACTACTGGTAATATTATTTTATATTTTATCGTGTCTTTAGTTGCGATTGTAGTTTCTTTTGTAGCTACAACAATCGTTTTGAAAAAAACAGAACCAACTGGAGAAACAAAGTAGTATTGAATTGACTCCAGGTAAATTACTTGGAGTCCTTATTTTTGAAGAAAGTGAAGGTAAAGTATATGAAAGTAATGATTGGAGAATTCATAACAGAATCTAATGAACATATTCCGCACAAATGTAATATAAAAGATTATGACATAGCTTTTGGAAAAGCATGTATAGATAAAATGAGAATTAAAGAAGTATTTGATAAACATCAGATTGATATAATCCCATCTATTTATGCAAATGCTGGTTCAAATGGAGTTGTAGAAAAAACAGCATTTGAGTATATTGAGTCTACTATCATAAAAATTGTAAAAGAGAATATTCATGATATTGATGGAATCTTCTTAATGCTTCATGGTGCTAGTGAAGTAGAAACAATAGGTTCAGGAGATCACCATATTTTAAAAGAAATACGAAAGATTGTAGGCCCGTATTTACCTATTGCAGTAGTTTGTGATCCACATGGTAATCTTGAAAAAGAGTATGTGGAAAGCACACAAATTATTAGATCTTATCGAGAAAGTCCACATACAGATGCAGATGCAACAATGGTAAAAGTTGCGGACATGCTTTGTGATCTTCTACAAAATAGACAGAATATACACTCTGTTTATAGAAAACTTCCATTAATTTTGGGTGGTGAACAAAGTGTTTCTGCTGATGAACCTGTATGCTCTATTAATAAATATCTGGATGAGTTAGAAAAAGACGAGGCCATAAAAAGTGCTTCTTGGCATGTTGGCTACATTCGACATGATAGTGATGTAGCTGGTTGTGGTGTGGTTATTGTTCCTGAAAAAGAGTCGGATTTGGCTTATGCAGAAAAAGTTGCGGATCAATTAGCCGATTATGTCTGGAATAAAAGACATGAATTTCATTATACAGGTTTGACTATGCAACCAGAAGAAGCATTAAAAGCAGCACTTGATTTTGAAGGAAAACCTGTTTTCATTACAGATTCAGGAGATAACGTAACTTCAGGAGCAGGTGGATGGAACACATTTGTATTGAAACAAGTATTAAATGTTTCAAATTTAAGTAAATCATTTTTATTTGCTACTATTTGTGATCCTAATACATATCAACTATTAGAGAATAAAAAAATTGGAGAACAAGTACATATAACTTTAGGGATTGGCTATGATGAATTATCTTCTCCAGTTGAATTAGATATTACGATTAAGTCAAAAGGTAAATTAGTTGGATTTATGATGCATGATCATAATGAAGTTTTTGGGGAAACTGTAAATGTAACAATCAATAACACAAAAATTGATATCATGATAGCTTCTACATCATGGGCAGTATGTGAAAAACAACAGTTTATTAAAGCAGGAATTGATTGGGATGCGTATGATGTTATCGTAGTCAAAGAAGGGTATATTTTCCCAGAATTAAAAGCTAAGGGTAAATTAAGTATTATGTCATTGACTCAAGGGGCTACTTTGCAAGATACTGCAGCGTTGCCGTTTAAACGTATTATGCGTCCAATGTATCCAAAAGACAATATTTAAGGGGGCATAAACCAATGATAAATATATTAGTTGGAAAATTTGTTTTAGAAGCAAATGAAAATGTTCCAAAGCCTTGTGATTTAGAAAATGTAGAATTAAAATTTGGAAAAGATATGTTTGATGTACTTCAATTGGGTGACTATATAAATGACAAGGCATTAAATTTAATTCCTTCTATTTCGGCAAATGCTAATAGTAGTGGTGTAATGAAAAAAAGTGCTTTCGAATATATTGAGAAAAGATTGTTAGATACAATTGAACAAAACTTAAGTGATTTAGATGGTATTTATTTACATCTCCATGGAGCAAGTTATGTAGAAGATATTGGTTCAGGAGATCATCATATTTTAAGAAAAGTAAGGCAACTAGTTGGTCCGTATTTGCCAATAGGTATAGCTTGTGATCCTCATGGAAATTTAACAAAAGAATATGTGGAAAACGCAACAATTATTCGAAGTTATAGAGAAAGTCCACATACAGATGTTGAGGAAACGAATAGATTTGTATTTTCAAAACTGATTGAATTAATTCAACATCCGAGAAATATTACACCTGTTTACAAAAAACTTCCAATGATATTGGGAGGAGAACAAAGTGTATCATCGGATGAACCAGTTAAATCATTCAACGTATTGTTAAACAAAGAAGAAGAGGATGAAAGAATATTAAGTTGTTCTTGGCATGTTGGATATATTAGACATGACTGCCCAGAAGCTGGTTGTGGAATCGTAGTTGTACCAAATGGTAATTCCAATTATGAATATGCGAATGAAGTAGCAGATAAATTAGCTACATATATTGTTTCAAAACGACATGAATTTCATTATACAGGCCTAACTTTGCAACCAGAACAAGCTTTACAAAAAGCATTAAGTCAAGAAGACTCTCCTGTATTCTTAACTGATTCAGGGGATAATGTAACGTCTGGTTCAACAGGTAGTAATACATTTGTTCTTAGACAAGTATTAAATGAAAAAGTATCTGATAAGAAAATTTTATTTGCATCAATTCACGATGCGAATACTTGTCATAAACTTTTAAATATGAATATTGGTGAAACGGTATCGATAAATTTAGGTGCAGATTATGATGAATTGTCTAAGCCGATAGATTTAGACGTAAAAGTACTTTATAAAGGACGTCAAGTTGGTACAAAAATGTTTGGCGAAAATGGGGATTACGGAGCATGTGTTACAGTGCAAATTGTGGATTCAAATATTGAAATCATTATTACAGATACGAATCATCCATTTGTTGAAATGGAGCAATATCAAGCAGCAGGGTTAAATTATAACGATTTTGATTTGATAGTTGTTAAGTTAGGATATGCATTCCCAGAATTAGTAGAAAATGGAAAGTTGTGTATTATGTCGTTGACTCAAGGTGCAACATTGCAAGATACGTCAAAGCTACCATTTAAATTGATTATGAGACCAATGTATCCAATTGATGAGATATAGGGGGATAAACATGAAGATTTTATTAGCAAAATTTCAATTAGAAGCAAATGAACACGTTCCAATGAAATGTGATATGGAAGATGTAGCGATTTCCTATGGTAAGGATGCCTTAGCTCATATGCAGTTGGGGAATGTGTTTGATGATTCAGATATTCAATTAGTACCAGTTATATGTGCAGATGCAGCATGTAGTGGTGTTATGAAATATCAATGTTTCGAATATATTGAAAAAAGAATTTTAAATGCAATTCGAGAAAATTTGTTTGATTTAGATGGAATCTATTTACATCTTCATGGAGCCAGTTATGTTGAAAAGATTGGTAGTGGAGAACACCATCTGTTAAGAGAAATTCGTAAAATAGTTGGTCCTTATTTACCAATTGCGATTTCTTGTGATCCTCATGGTAATTTAACTAAAGAGTATGTAGAGAACGCAACATATATTCGTAGTTATAGACAAGCTCCACATACAGATATTGCAGAAACAGTTCAAAAGGTATGTAAAGAATTGTTGAACCAAATTCGTTCACCAAAAAATATTAAACCGGTATATCGTAAATTACCTTTAATTTTAGGTGGTGAACAAAGTGTTTCATTAGATGAACCAGTAAAAACAATCAATGAACACTTAGATGAGTTGGAAAAAGATGAAAAGATTTTAAGTTGTTCATGGCATGTTGGTTATTTAAGACATGATTGTCCAGAAGCTGGATGTGGAATTGTTGTTATTCCTAGTAGCCATGAATATCAGGATTATGCAAATCAAGTGGCAGATGAATTAGCAAAATATGTTTTTGATAAACGTCACGAATTTCATTATACAGGCACAACTGCAAGTGCGGATGATGCATTGAATATGGCTTTAGAATTTGAAGGCAAACCTGTATTTATTACGGATTCAGGGGACAATGTTACTTCAGGTGCAATGGGATCAAATACCTTCATTTTACATCAATTTCTTGGGATAAAAGAATTGAAAAAGAAAGTTTTGTTTACGGCTATTAATGATGCAAAAACTTGCCATGAACTTTTAAAGTTAGAGATTGGTAGTGAAACAGAAATTAATTTAGGAATAGGTATAGATGAATTAACTACACCAGCAAAACTTAAAGTACGTGTAAATTACAAAGGAAATCAAGAAGGTACACACATGTATGGAGAAGAAGGTGACTACGGTCCTTTAGTTACTGTACATGTATTACAAACGAATATTGATATAGCAATTACGGATAATAATCATTCATTTGTTGAAGAACATCAAATTGCAGCATGTGGTGTTGATTGGGATGATTATGACATTATTGTGGTCAAACAAGGATATATTCATCCTGAAGAAAAAGCCAAGGGTAAACTTTGTGTTATGTCTCTAACTGATGGTGCCACACCACAGGATACACGCTTAATTAAGTTTAAAAGAATAATGAGACCAATGTATCCAATTGATGAAATATAGAAGGAGATTTTTATGATTGAATTAACTCGTGTAAAACATCCAAAAATTGAAGAAAATATTTATCCTGTTTTTTTGAGTGATGAAACAATGAAAGCTAGAAAAGATGCTATTTTAAATAGAATGAAGGAGAATGATTTAGATTCTATTGTTGTTTGGGCAGATTTAGAACATGGTAATAACTTTGAATATCTAGTTGGCTTTTTACCTAGATTTGAAGAAGCTTTATTAGTGTTACATAAAGATGGCACAGCTGAAATTGTTTTAGGAAACGAAAATCTAAACAAGGCATCAAAATCAAGAATTCCAGTAACTCCTGTTCATATGCCACATTTTTCTTTGCCAAATCAACCTATGAAAACAGATAAAAGTGTATCTGAAATTTTGAAACAGTGTAATTTGTCACAAGATAAAAAAATTGGATTAGTCGGATGGAAAAATTTTACTAGTAAGTATGATGAAAATTCAGAATTGTTTGATTTACCATCATTTATTGTTGAAGCATTAAAGAAAAATTTACCAAATACTAAATTTGTCAATGCTACATTTATTTTTATTGGAGAAAATGGTGCTCGTTGTACAAATAACGCAAATGAATTTGCCCATTATGAATTTGGTGCTGCATTAGCGGGTAATTGCATGTTAAAAGCAATGGATAAATTAGATGTAGGTGTTTCTGAAATGGAAGTTGCTGATGAATTGGATGCTGGTGGACAGACACATAGTGTAGTTACAATTATGGCTACTGGAGCAAGATTTGAAAAAGCAAACATGTATCCGACAAATAAAAAAATTAAATTAGCAGATCCGTTATCTATTACAACTGGATTCAAGGGTGGACTACAAAGCCGTGGAGGATATGCTGTCCATGATGAAAATGAATTGCCTGAGAATTTAAAAGGGTATTTAGATGCTGTGGCAAAACCATATTTCAATGCTGTAGTTCATTGGTTGGAAAATATTCATGTTGGAATGAAGGGTAAAGAATTATATGACTCTATTGAGAGTGTTTTACCAAAAGAAGAATATGGTTGGTCACTAAACCCTGGGCATTTATGTGCTGATGAAGAGTGGCTTTCAAGTCCAGTTTATCCGGAATCAGAAGAAGTATTAAAAAGTGGAATGTTATTTCAAATCGATATTATTCCATCTGTTTCTGGATTTGGAGGAATTAGTTGCGAAAGTGGCGTGATGATTGCAGATAAAGAATTGAGAGATTCAATTGCTAGTGAATATCCTGAAATCTGGGGTCGAATTGTGAAACGACAAGAATATATGAGAAATGAACTAGGAATTCAAATTTCTGATGAAATTTTACCTACAAGCATGGCAACTACATATTGCAAACCGTGGCTATTGAATAAAGAAATGGCTTTTAAATCAGTAAAATAAGGAGAATCTAGAGATGGCAAAGAAATTATATAAAGATTTTTTATGGGGTGGTGCTACTGCTTCTTACCAATGTGAAGGTGCTTGGAACGAAGATGGTAAAGGATTAGGAGAATGGGATGTTTTTAGTCATGGAAACCCATTAAATATTAATGGTTGTACAGGAGATGTTTCTTGTGACTTTTATCATCGTTATAAAGAAGACATTGATATGATGGCTGAAGGAAATCAAAATACATTTAGATTTTCAATTAGCTGGGCAAGAATTATGCCTAATGGTAGAGGTGAAGTGAATCAAGGGGGAATTGATTTCTATAATCGTGTAATTGATTACTGTTTAGAAAAAAATATTGAACCGAATGTGACATTATTCCACTATGACTTACCAGAAACAATTGCTAAAGAAGATGGATTTGCGAATAGAGATACTATTGATGCGTTTGTTGAATATGCAAAAGTATGTTTTAAAGCATTTGGGGACCGAGTTAAATTATGGGTAACTATCAATGAACCAAAATATTATGCATATTGTTCGAATGTAGTAGGAAATTATCCTCCAAATCATAAACAAGATTTTCAACGTTATTTCAATGTTGTATATAACGAAGCGGTCGCTAGTGCTAAAGCTATAGCAGCATATCGCGAGATGAATCTTGATGGAAAAATTGGTATTGTACATGATAGTAGTAATGTTGAAGTGGCTCCAGATTGTAAAGAACCAGAAAAAGTATACTTGAGAGCGGATATGTTCTATAACGGAATTATTCTAAATACAGCTTTAAAAGGTGAACTTCCAGGAGCATTTATTCCATTCTTATACGAAATGAATGTAGATCCTTCATTCATTGAATTTGAAGATGCATTAGCGTTTAAAAATGGTCTTGTAGATTTTATGGGTATGAATGTATACAACAGATTCTATGTGACTGATTATAGTGAAGGAGAAACTGAAGTGTTCCATAACAATAAAGGTGCTCGTTCAAAAATGAAAGAAGGCATCCGTATTAAAAATATGTATGAAACTACAGATGATCCAAATACAAAGAGAAATCTATGGGGTAGAGAAATTTATCCAAGATGTATGTATAATACTTTAATGGAAATTAAAAATAAATATAGAGATCTTCCAGTTTATATTACAGAAAATGGACATGGAATGTATGAAGAAGCCGATGAAAATGGATATGTTGTTGATGATGCTCGTATTGAAATGATGCAAGGCTATATTGATTTCATGTTCAAAGCTATGGAAGATGGTTGTGATGTTAGAGGATATTACGCTTGGAGTTCAATGGATCTTTATAGTTGGGTAAATGGATATGAAAAGCGTTATGGATTAGTACGTGTAGATTTTGACAATGATAATAAACGTATTCCTAAAAAGAGTTATTATTGGTTTAAAGATTTAATTGAAAAATATCAAAAAGAAAATAACTAATTATTTATAAAATATAAAAGACTTCAGAATAGTAATCTGGAGTCTTTTGGTTTAATCAGCTAAATTAAAATGTTTAAGTGCATAAGCTAAACCATCATCGGATATGTCTTTTGTAACGAAATCAGCTGTTTTTTTACATTCATCAGCTCCATTTCCCATGCATATGCTAAGGCCTGCTTCTTGTAAGATGTCTAGATCATTTAGACTATCTCCAATCGCAATTGTATCTTCAATGGGTATGTTTAAATAGTTTGTGATTTGTTTTAGACCAGTAGCTTTTGTAATACCTTTTATGGATATTTCACCATTGTATAAATCTAAATGGTTGTTTTTATACATAAATCCAACAAGAGATTTTGGGATTCTTTGAAATAGTTTTTCACACGATTCTTTGTTTTTGGTGAAGATGGAAATTTTAACAACTTCTTTTAAATCTTCTTCTTTCATGTCTTCAAATGGAAAACAATTATTTTTAGCCATCATTGCACGGCTTAATTCAGAATCTTCGTTGTTTTTAAACATAAGACCAGATAAACAATGAAATGCTTCTTCACTAAGATAGTTTTTGCAAATTCCATCGAGTGAAAAACCGATGTTATTGTCTATCATAAATTGAATTAAGTTGATTAATTCTTCTTGTGGATAGGTCTTACAATAAATTGGTTTATTCTCTACATAAACCACGGCTCCACAAGAAACAATCATACCATCTAATGGAAAATCAAGTATTTCTTTATCAATGTCAGCATAGGGTCTTCCTGTGCTTAAAAATATTTTATGTCCCTTTGATTTTGCACTTAAGATAGCTTCTTTTGCACTTTCAGGAATAGCATCCTTTTCATGATCGAATAGAGTTCCATCAATGTCTATAAAAAGTAATTCAGGATTCATAGTCATTTTCTTTTTCTCCTAATGCAGTGTATATAATCGATTTAAATTCATCAAAAGAAGTACAGTTTCTTATTTCTTGAATCACCTTGTCTTCACTGAATAATGAAATCAATGATTCATATAAGGCTCTAAAGGATCTTCTATCCGCTTTGTTTATGGCTAACAATAATACGACATGAACAATGTTCGAATCCCATTGAAATCCTTCTTTTGAAACGGCTACCGCAATACTTGTTTTGATGGCATTCATTTCAACGGAATGAGGTATGGCTACATTCCCAAAAGCAGTTCCAGCCGCATTTTCTCTTTTATATACACTTTCTTCAAAGCTTGTATCTACATAGTTTTGTACAAGTAAACAATCGCATAGTTTAGCTAGAACTTGTTTTTTATTTTTGAGCTTTGAATCCACTATAAATAGATCTGGCTCAAAAAAGTCATTGAATTTAACCTTTAATTTTCGATCTCTATATTTTTCTTGGGATTGTAAAATTGCATTTTGAATGATAGAAAATTGACTGTTTAAATTTAAAGGAGAGATTGAAACAACATCTAATGGCTCATTTGTACTTGTGTTCATGATTTTAGTAGTTACAGGAATCGTAGTGAATAGTATTGATACAGGGTTGTTTAAAGTGTTGAAATCATTTTCGCTAGGTATAGAACCAACCATATTCAATTGATTTCCAAAGTTAAGCATCAAACTATTCATTATTTGATCAGCCATATTATGATAGTTTGGACATAAGATTGCGACTGGAACTTTGTCTTTATTGTCTGCCTGTCTTTCGATTTCAGAACCAATATGCATAGCTAAAAAAGAAGTCTCATCTTCATTGATTTTAATGTGAAAACGCTCTGCCAAATCTAAAGAAATATAGATGGCGATATCAAAAATCAATGGACTATTGTTCTTAATGATTTCAGCCATTGGATTTGATGTATATTTACCTGATTGTGCTCTTAATAATAAGTTTTTTAAATGCAGTGTAAAAGGTGTTTTAAATGCTTTACTAGAAAGATCTACCATATAAATATTGTTGATATCTTCAACGTATTTATCGATTAATTCGATGATATTATCACCAACTAATTCTTTTAGTTTTTTAGATGATTCTTCAATCGAAAAATTGGCATTTGTTTTGAAAAGCATATATATTTCAAAACGCTCATATTTGTTGATGGAAATATCAAATGTTGTTTCTAATTGTTCTATAAACTCATTCAAAAAATTCAATTCAACCTGATTATCAATACTAACTTCGTTTTGCCCATCATTTAATTCATTTCCATTTAATTCTCTGTCTACAATAATCAATAGATGTAATAAAAGGTTCATTGAGGAAAAGTCATTTAAATAGTAATTATATTTTTTGAATGTAGTAAAAATAATGTTTCGAAGTTTTTCTACATCGATTGATGCAAAATTATCTTTTAATACATTCACATTCATAATGCTCGATTTGGATTCTTCATTAATAACATAAGATAATAGTTTTCTTTTGTTGATTTCATCACCTTTGATACGAACACAATCATGTTCACAATAAAATTCAAGATCATAAGAAGAATATGTTTTATTCATTTTAGATATGATGGATTTAACGGTTGAATAACTTACGCAAAGGCTATCACATAAATCAAAGATTTCAATATGAGCAGAATGATTTAAAACAAGTTGTTTAATGATAAAAAAAGAACGTTCTTCAAGAGTTTGAGGAATTTGTTGACTACTATTGGTTAGAACTAAAGAATAATTGTTTTGTAGATTTAATTCATATCCATTTCTTGATGAAAGAATGATATTTTTACCATATAGTGAGTTTATATTGTGAACATAGTTTTTAACAGAGCGTACAGAAATATCTAGGGCATTCGCAATTTCTGCACTTCGAATAGGTTTACTAAACTCTGATAAATAGTTTAGAAGTTCTTGTTCTTTCTTTTTCATGACAATACCTCTCTTTTGTGAACATATGTATATATAGATTATTATATCGACTGTAAAATATTTTGTCGATTTGCTTATTTCACTTTAAAGTGCAAATAATGAATTATATGAATTGCACCTTTAAGTGCAAATTTATATTTATTATTGGTGCACGTTAGGGTGCAAAAGTAAAGTTGATGAAGTTTTTAAGATTGCAGATAATGTAGGTGTCAAAAGTAAATAACGAAAGGAGAAAATATATGGAAAACTTAAGAGTGTTACTTTGTTGTGGTGCTGGGATGTCTAGTGGATTTTTAGCTAGTGGAGCTAGAAAACTGATTAAGAAACAAAAACTTCCAATGACAATTGAAGCTAGAAGCTATGCGGAAGCTGCAGACTTCATGAGTAGTATTGATGTTATGTTACTTGGACCTCATTATGCAAAGGACTTGGAAAAATTCCAAGAAATCGGTAAGCCTTATGGTGTGCGTGTTGGTGTAATTCCAGAAAAAATCTATGGTTCTTTAGATTCAAATGGATTGATTGAATTTGCACAAAAAATCGCAAAAAGCGAATAAAAAAGCTAAGACGGCAATCTTAGCTAAAAAGAAATTTACATGTGAAAGACTTCTCTTTGAATATTGTATAACAAAGAGAATAAATTAGTAAAGATGATTAGGAGAATAAAAATATGAACAAATTTATGAGTTGGCTAGAAGATTCATTCGTACCAAAAGCCAATAAACTATTTAGTAGACCATTTATTGCAGCATTTTCTTCAACAATGCAAAAATCATTCCGTTTATTTTAACGGGATCAGTCATTTATTTCTATAATGTTATTAAATCATTTGTACCTGTATTACCAGATTTAGGACCTATTTTAACTTATAGCTTTGGTATTATTACAGTTATTGTTGCATTTATGATGGGAAACCAATTGATGGAAAAATTAGGTCATCCAGACTATGTAATCAATGCTGGTTTGTGTGCTGTTGGTACATTACTAATGGTTGCAATGCCATTAGGTGATAATGCGGATAGTATTTCTACTTTAATGGGAAATCTTGGAGCTGCAGGTATTGCGGTAGGATTGATTGTAGGTTTATATGTAGGAACAATTTTCCATTTATGGGGAAAACTTCATTTTTTACAAGATAGTAGTTGTCCAGATTTCGTTACAGCTTGGATCAACACAATTGTTCCAAATCTTATTACTTTAGGTATCGCAATGGTTTTAGTAAATGTCTTGAAATTAGATGTATATTCATTGGTAATTGCAGCCTTTATGCCATTGGCTAATATTGGACAAACATTACCAGGATTTATCTTAATTTGCTTAATACCTGCATTCTTCTATACTTTAGGCATTTCAAGTTGGACATTTGGAGCTGTTACAACACCTATTTTTATGGCCGGTATTCAAGCAAATATTGATGCCGTTGCAGCAGGTGGAGTCGCAACAAATATTGTTACGAGTGAATCTGTATTCACAATGGCATTTATCACAATGGGTGGTATGTGTGCTACTTTAGGTTTAAATGCATTGATGTGTTTCTCTAAATCAAAACAATTAAAAACATTAGGACGTGTATTCATTATTCCTTCAATTTTCAACATTAATGAACCAATTATGTATGGTGGAAAAGTTGTAATGAATCCAGTGTTAATGATTCCAGCATGGTTGAATTCAATTATTGGACCAGTATATGTATGGATCTTAATGAGTACAGGTTTATTAAATATTCCTTCAAAAATGATTCAGGTAGGACAAATTCCTGCACCAATCTGTAGTGTTATGATTACAGAAGACATGAGAGCTTTATTATGGTGGGCTGTATTATTTGTGATTTACTTGGCAGTATGGTTCCCATTCTTTAAGGCTTATGAAAGAACAAAATTAGCTGAAGAAGCTGCAGAAAATGAATAAATAAAAATAATAGAGAGGTAGTAATGAGTATGGATGAACAAAAAGAATTAGTACAAGTGGCAATGCAGATTATTTTGCATGCTGGAGATGCAAGAAATCATGCAACGGAAGCTTTAAAAGCTGCCAAACAATTTGACTTTGATTTAGCGGAAGAAAAAATGAAACTAGCTAATGAATGTATTACTTTAGCTCACAAAGCTCAAACAGAGACGGTACAAAATGAAATGAGCGGTGAAAAATATGAGTATTCGATGCTGTTTGCCCATGCTCAAGATACTTTGATGACAATTATGTCTGAAATCAATATGAGTGCAGAAATGATTGATATTTTAAAAATAATAAAAAGTAATATGTAGGAGGCAATTTACATGGATAATAAATTTCCTAAAGATTTTTTATGGGGAGCAAGTACTAGTGCTTATCAGGTAGAAGGTGCGGCAACAAGTCATGGTAAAAAGTTAAGCCAACAAGATGTTATTAATAAAGACAGTTATGAAAAATTCGGTTTTGCGACTGCTGAAATTGCCAGTGATGAATATCATCATTACAAAGAAGACGTTGCTTTAATGAAGGAAATGGGATTTAAGGCATATCGATTCTCAATTGCATGGTCTAGAGTGTTCCCGGATGGAACAGGACCAGTAAATGAAGAAGGGATTCAATATTATCGCGATTTGATTGATGAACTAAAGGCAAATGATATTGAACCAATTGTAACTTTATATCATTATGATTTACCGATGGCATTAGTAGATAAATATGATGGCTGGATCAGTCGAGAAGTCGTAAAAGATTTTGAATATTATGCTCGATATGTCATTAATGAGTTTAAGGACAAAGTAAAGTATTGGACAACAATCAATGAACAAAGTATCATTGTACAATTTATCGAACAAAAGTGTTATATTCCAGAAAAGTATAAGGGTAACAACCAAATTCGTTATCAAATTAATCATCATATGAATTTAGCACATGCAATCGCATGTAAACTAGTACATGAATTAGTGCCAAATGGATTAGCAGGTGCTGCTATTGGCTATGCCCCAGTCTATCCATTGACATCAAAACCAGAGGATGTAATGGCGGCTCAAAATGCGAATGATTTACATAATCAATATTATTTAGATATTTATTTTAAGGGTCATTACACAAAATCGGCTATGATTTATTTAGAAAAGACAGGCATGGCACCTAAGATTGAACCGGGAGATATGGAATTAATTAAAGAAGGATATTCAGATTTCTTGGCATTAAATTATTATGCAAGTGAATGTGCAAAAGCATGCCCTGAAGATGGTAAGGAAATTTGTTTTGCGGGAGTCAATCGTTCTGGTAAAAAAGGTGAAATGTCAGGCTATGAAACACAGCCAGGATTCTTTGAAATGTGTAAAAATCCAAATCTAGATACTACAGATTGGGATTGGGCAATTGACCCCACAGGTTTGGAATACATTTTCCGAGATATTTATTGTCGTTATGAAAAACCATTGATGATTACAGAAAATGGTTTAGGAGCTTATGATGAATTAACAGAAGATGGCAAAATTCATGATGAATATCGTATTGATTATTTAAGAGCTCACATTAAGGCAATGAAAAAGGCAATGGATTATGGAGTTGAAGTCTTGGCTTATTGTCCATGGTCAGCAGTTGATTTATTATCAACAAGTAATGGTGTGAAGAAACGCTATGGATTTATTTATGTAGATAGAACGGATGATGATCCAAAAGAATGTGCCCGAATCCGTAAAGATTCATTCTATTGGTATCAAAAAGTGATTCAATCACAAGGAGCAGATTTAGAATCTTAAAAAATATAGGCACATGATTTAGTCATGTGCCTAATTTAGCATAAGGAGGAAATAATGAAATGAAACAATTACCGACAGGATTTAAAGATGGCTTTTTATGGGGTGGTGCAGTTGCAGCTTGCCAAATTGAAGGTGCTTATGATGTGGATGGCAGAGGATTATCTTCTTCAGATATCCATGCATATGATAAAAATTTAAATAGAGCTAATATTGAAAAAGAAGGTGGAGATACTTTAGCAGGGATTTATAGAAGAATCGAAGATAAGGAATCCTATTATCCAAAGCGTTATGGAATAGATTTTTATCATACTTATAAAAGTGATTTAGCATTAATGAAAGAGATGGGATTTAAGGCGTTTCGTACGAGTATTTCTTGGTCAAGAATCTTTCCAAATGGAGATGAATTGGAACCAAATGAAAAAGGGCTTGAATTCTATGATCATTTGATTGATGAAATCATTAAAAATGGTATGGAACCAATTATGACTATGTCACACTATGATATTCCGTTGCATTTGATTACAGAATATGGGGGCTTTGGAAATAAGAAAATGATTGATTTCTTTGTGCGATATGCCAAAGTACTTTTAGAACGCTATAAGGGCAAAGTAAAATATTGGATTGTTTGTAATCAGGTAAACCTACTTCCAACAGTACAATTTGGATCATTGGGATTGTATGATGATGAAGCTGAAAATATGGAAGAGTTGATGTATCAAGCAGTTCATAATCAATTTGTGGCTGGTGCTAAAGTAGTAGAATTAGCTAAAGAAATTGACCCAGAAGCTATGATGGGAACAATGCTTGCAGATGGTACTTTATATCCTAAGAGTTGTAATCCAGAAGATATCGTAGGTACTTTGAAGAAAAATAGAATGCAACAATATTTCTTTTCGGATGTACAACTTCGCGGAGAATATCCAATCTATGCTTTACGTTATTTTAAAGAGAAGAATATTGATTTAAAATTTGAAGAAGGAGATGAAGAACTATTAAAAAATAATAAGATGCAATTTTTAGCAATTTCATACTATTCTTCATACGTATTTAATCATGAAACAGATGATGGTACTCCATTTAAAGCAGAAAAGAATCCTTATCTTAAACCAACGCCTTGGGAATGGAGAGCTGATCCATTAGGCTTCTATAATTGTTTGAGTCAATTGTGGGATTGTTATGAAATTCCTTTGATGATTGCAGAAAATGGATTGGGAGCTTTAGATACGGTTGAGGACGACGGTTCAATTCATGATCCATACCGTATTGAATATTTACAACAACATATTGAACAGTTAAAAGAATGTGTAAAAGATGGTGTTGATATTTTAGCTTATTTAAGCTGGGGGCCAATTGATATTGTTTCTTCATCAAGTGCAGAAATGAGTAAACGATATGGATACATCTATGTGGACTTAGATGATTTAGGACAAGGAACAGGAAAACGATTAAAGAAAGACAGTTTCTATTGGTATAAACATGTCATTGAAACAAATGGGGAAGATTTAAACTGGAATTCTTAAAGATTAATTGTATAAAAAAGACTTCAGAATAGCAATCTGGAGTCTTTTGGTTTATATGGGTAAAAAAAATTAGAGCTGGATTTGAGTGTGTTTGTGAAATGGTACCAGCTCTAGAAAATGGATGTTGATTAGTTGGTTAATCAACACTCATAGTTTAACATGAATTATTTTTGTTGTATATAACTATTTATAGAAAATGGATACGTTTTCCTTGCTTGATTAGATTTTGTTTGTAGAGCTACATTGGTGGCTATAACGAATCGATTGTGAGGATTTTTTCATCATCTATCAACGTTTTTTTGTATGTATTAACATGCATTTACGTTTGGTTTGTTGTTGCATAGCAACTGATGAATGCTTTATTGGCTACAAAGGATTTTATATATTTAAATGTGAATAGGCAAAATTTTGCCTTTTTTTTAAATTTTATTAGAAAAAGTGTCTTTTTTTTCGTATAAGAGTATGTAGGGAAACACCTACTAGAAAAGAGGTGCTTATGAGAAGCGCTAATTTAATGAATCGCTTTCCTTATTATTCGGCTAGACTTCATGGCTCACAAGATATGGAGGGGAAAAGCTACAGTCAACTAAAGGAAACCATTGTTATGATTTTCTTTAATGTGAATATTTTTGAAAATGATAATATATGTAATACATTCAGGTACAAATGTGATGGTGACTTACCTTTTGTGAAAGAAGAAAAAGAAGATCGTATGAAGTTACGTACAATTGAAATGCCAAAAGTAGATTTAAATAAGCCGCTAGAAGACATGAATGAACAGGAAAAATGATTTATTACTTTTTGAATTGCCATAAAGGAATGGAAGATAGTAAGATTAAGATGATGATAGAGACGGATGGGGTGATTCAAATGTTAGAGAAGCGTGTAGAAACCATATCGGATGATCGTTGGAAAAAAATAATAGAAGATTTTCAAAAACTGCATGAAAATGAAGAGCGAATGGAACGACAACTTGAACTTGAAGAGATTCAAAGACTAAAAGAAGAAATCAGAAAAATACAAGAAGAAACTAGAAAAATACAAGAAGAAACTAGAAAAATACAAGAAGAGGCTCGACAAGCACAAGAAGAAGCACGTAAAGTACAAGAAGTTAATAAACAGGTTGAAGATGTGAATAGACAAATTGAGCAGATGAATCAAGTAATGAAACTAGGGATTAAAGCGATGCTAGCACATGGGATGAGTTTAGAGCTTATTTCTAAGTCGTTGTCTAAGAGTGAAAGTGAAATTATGGAGTTAGTGAAATAGTCAAAGATAAATGATGGTATAAAGCAGGTTTTTGAGGCCTGCTTTTTTTAAAAAAAGGAAGAGTAGGTAGATAAAATGAAAGATCAAAATTGTGCTTATTGCCTGGAAGGCGAGCTTGTTGCTGCTTTCGGAATCAAAATTTGTGAATTAGAAAGTTCAAAGGTGTATTTGTTTAAGGGACAAAGTCATCCGGGTCGTGTGATTGTTGCCCACAAAAAACATGTGAGTGAAATCACAGAATGAACACCAGAAGAAAGAGCTGCTTATATGGAAGATATTAATAAGGTAGCTTGCACTATGCATGAAATCTTCAATCCAGATAAAGTAAATTATGGAGCATATGGGGATACGGGACATCATCTTCATTTCCATTTAGTACCAAAATACAAAGATGGATATGAATGGGGTGTGTATTTGCTATGAATCCTGATGTTAAGACTTTGTCTGAAGAAGCTTATCAGGAAATGGTAGAAAAGTATCGCGAAGTATTAGCTGAATAACTATTCGTGACTGGCATCGTATAATTTTTGGATATCACTAGGAAGCTTGTCTGGAAGCATGGCTTGAATGTTTTCTTCGGTTCCATCTTCTATAGCTTTTTGGTAGTACCAACATTTGAATTCTAAAAGGGAAAGTGCTTTTTGAAGATTTTGAATTTCAGCTTCTACAGCTGATTTTCTAGCTTCAAATAATTCTTTCCTTTTTTCATAAGTTTCACTACCTTGTTTGACCCACATAAAGAATTGATTGATTTCTTTTATTCCAAGACCAGATTTTTTTAAGCATTCAATGACGTGTAAGGCTTCTAATTCATTATGACTAAAGTAGCGAATATTTCCTTTGCGCACAAGATTAGGAAAGAAGCCTTCTTTATCATAATATCTGAGTGTAGAAATGGGTAAATCAAACATTTGTGAAACTTGTCCTATTGTGTAGTACATCATTTGTCCTCGCTTTCTTGACCTAAAGTCAACTTCAGGTAGTATACTAATACCAGGAGGATTGTATGTCAATGAAGGTTTTAATTATATCAACAAGTCTAAGAACAAATAGTAATTCGGATATTTTAGCTAGAAAATGTGTTAGAGGTGCATTGGATGCAGGACATGAAGTAGAGTATGTGTCATTAAAAGGAAAAAACATTGAGTATTGTATTGGATGTTTATCTTGTATCAAGAGTGGTAGTTGTGTATTAAAGGATGATGTTAAAGACATTATGGAGAAGGTAAAACAGGCAGAAGTCATTATATTTGCGACTCCTATATACTATTATGAAATGTGTGGTCAAATGAAAACATTACTAGATCGTTTGAATCCCTTATATGCAAGTGAATATGCATTTAGAGATATCTACATGATCGCAACGGCTGCAGAAGATGAGGATAGTACATTTGATAAAGCTTATAATGGACTTCAAGGCTGGGTTGATTGTTTTGAAAAGGCTACTTTAAAAGGGATTGTGATAGGTGCTGGTATAAGTGAAGCAAGTGATGCATTAAATCATAAGGATGTTTTGAAGAAGGCTTATGAGTTGGGTAGGAACTTGTAATGTTTTGTTAAAATGATGATTTTACGGATGAAAGCTGGATATCCACCTATTGATATTAAATTTGCAGATTGAATTGTTCATTATAATGTGTTTCATGAAAGTCATATAAAACATAGTCTTTTGGCATTGGAAAATAGGTTACAAGATTAAGTGGACTCAAATGTCCACTTTGTTTTTGTGATATAATACTTTCTTGTAGAGGGCATAAAATGAATTTTAATAGGGCATTAAGTAAAGAACAAACAACATGCATCAATGGAATTTTTGTATTGTTTGTGTTCTTATCACATTTTGGACAATATGAAAATATGCCATGGAATTGGCTTTTGCTAGGGCTAGGACAATTGATGGTAGCACCATTCTTGTTTTATTCGGGATATGGCATTATGGAACAAATTCAAAGAAGAGGTGTTGCGTATATTGACGGTATGCCTAGAAAAAGAATATTGAAGTTTTATATTCACTTTTGTATGGCATTATGTATTTACTTGTTTTTATCATTCTTATTAGGAAAAGAGTATTCCTTTGTTCGTATTGTATTATCATTTACGGCTTTAAGTTCCATTGGAAATAGTAATTGGTATGTGTTTGCAATATTAGCAATGTATAGTATTGTATATATTTCGTTTAAACAATTTAAGAAACATAGTATGACTTCATGCGTACTATTTACCATTCTTTATATAGTTATGATGGATATAATAAAGGATCAAGCTTGGTGGTACAATATCATTCTTTGTTTTCCTGCAGGTATGATTCTATCGAAATATAAAGATCGGGTTTGTTCTATCATTCAAAAGCCAGTATTCTTTGTATTTATGATTGCTTTAGCTTTGGTTTTGTATTTATTTTCTTTTTCTATACTCGCATATGAAATAATTTCGATTGCGTTTTGTTTCCTTATTGTAGATGTATGTGCATTTAAAGAAATAAAGAATGATATATTCCATTTTTTAGGTCAATATGTATTTGAAATTTATATTCTACAAAGAATTTCAATGAATATATTTGATCGATATTTAAATGATTGGATCTATCTAATTGTATGTATACTTGTCACTTTCATTCTTGCCTATAACTTTAAAAAGCTAGAGACAAAAGTGGATGGGTTACATATTTTTAAAAATTTTAGTTGACAATAAATATCATTTTCCTGTATATTTTTTTGCGTACAAATCGTACAGAAATTGACCGCCTAGATATAGGCTAAGGCTACACGGACGGCCGGGTCAAATGCCGAAGACTTGTTGAAGAAGCAAGAACCGTATTTAGGGAATACGGAAGGGTGTTTACCCTTATTGATTGAGTTAAAAGCTCAGTTTTGTAAAGTACAATATACCTTATGAAATGGTCAATAAGCTGGAATTTCTGTTACGAAAAGTATGCAGATAGATGATGGACGAAGATAGGTGTATATTGTGCGCCTATCTTTTTTTGTGTTTGGTAAAGGAGAAAAGGAATATGAAAAAGATTTTAAAAGCAAGCCTTAGTGCAGTATTGGTGTTGAGCCTAGTGGGTTGTGGTTCGACAAAAGAGGAAGCAGTTTATCAAGATTCGATTGATGCCTATGTGAATGAAATTGATATGGACTATGCGTATGACTTCACAAAAACATTGTCTACAGATACTTCATTACATGATAATTCACTTGGATTTAGAACGAGTGGTTCCGATGCAGAGCATAGAACCGCAAATTATTTGGCTAAGGAAATGAAGGCCATTGGTTTAAAGAATGTAGAAAAGATACCTGTGAATGTGGATAAGTGGCAGTATAATGATGCTTCACTTACAATTGAAGGAACAGATATTGATTTGATGCCCGTATCGTATATGGTGAATGGTACGGATGAAAATGGGATTACAGCACAAATCGTAGATTGTGGTACTGGTTTTGCGAAAGACTATGAAGACAAGGACGTTGAAGGTAAGATTGCATTAGTTGGCGTGGATCAATTTAATGAGTCTTGGATTGGTGGATATATCTATGAGGCGTATGAGCATGGTGCAAAAGCATTAGTCACATATGATTTAGATGGATATGGAAGATTTAGTGATGATGATCATCAGATTCAGGATGTTTGTGCAGAAGATATTATGCCTACGACAATCATCACAATGAGTGAGTACAAACAAATTAAAAAGGCTTTAAAACAAGGCCATGATATGGCCACTTTAAAAGTAGATAGTGTGATGGAAGAAGGCAATGGTACAAGTTATGATGTGGTTGGCTATATTCCTGGTAAGTCACATGATCAACAAATTATTTTTGCCGGACATTATGATATGTATTTTACTGGTTTTCAAGATGATTGTAGTGCTATTGGAACCATTATGTCGATGGCTAAGACAATGATCGATAGTGGCTATGTGCCTGAAAATGATATTGTGGTTGTTGCGCATGGTGCTGAAGAATGGGGCGCAACAGGCACTGAATTTGACTGGACAAGAGGTGCTTATGAATTGATCAATAATGTGCATCCTGAATGGGCAAATAAAACTTTAGCTTTATTTAACTTTGAATTAGATGCCTATGATGATGGTTCAGATACATTCATGGTGACTTGTGTTCCTGAATATGCATCTTTAGTAAAAAGCTTAGTGGATTCCGGTGCATTGGATGGTGCTGTAAAAGAATATAAGAATGGTATTTCTTCAAAGACATATGATACAACGACAATGGAAGATGGCGTTTCTTATCGTAATGCGGGAGTTCCATATTTCTTAAATACAACAGATACTTGTTCTAAAGAAACAAAGGATGATGGTGAATATACTTGGACACAACTTCATTATCATACAGAATCCGATAATACGGATACGTATAGTGAAAAGGTGATGAAGGCTAATATTGCGGTATTTGGAAGTATGGCTATCGCTATCGATCAGCTTCCAGCGATGTCTTTAAATATGCAGGCTACCATTGAAGATTTAAAGGAAAGCTTTAATGAAGATTTAGCTCTGGAAGCTGGTGTTTCTAAAAAGGATTGGGACAAGTCTTTAGCTGTTTTTGAAAAAGAAGTGGATGCACTAAATAAAGAGGGTCAAGATATTAATGATCGTTATGTAAAGGCCGTAAACTCTAAATCGGATGTTACTTCGATTCAAAAAGAAGGAAAAGCCTACAATAAGAAAGTATTAGAATTATTTAAATACGTACAGGATAATTTTGTCGGAATTGTATTCTCGAGTGATGTTGTGATGAAACACGTGGGATATCAAAACAACATTGAATATATGGATGAAATCATTCAAGATTTAAAGAAAGACAAAGTAAAGGATGCCCTAGATGTGGCATACCAATTAAATGGCTTGTGTGAATACAATTATTACTTATTCTCACCAAATGCGGCTGCTAAAATTGATGCGCATGCAGATAAGGCAGTTGAAAACAATAAGTGGTGGGGCAATGATAAAGGCTACTATTTCACAGACACAAAAAATGCTACAACCTCTTTATTAAATAAAGAAGATGGAGATGATGTAAGTGAAGAAATCAAAGTATATGAAAGTGCTAGAACAAAACAGTTAGATTCTTATAAAGAAGTGCTTGAAAATGAAATCTTGGCAATGAACAAGATGGGTCAATAAATATAGGCTTGGCAATATAAATGCCAGGCTTTTTTGGTTATAAAAAAAGCTTGTGCAATGTTGACATTTGTTCTTGAAAACAAGTTTTTTTTAGATGTATACTTTAGCTAACTTACCATATGGTTATATGATGAAGTGGGAATAGGGTTATGAAAAGTTTAGAAGAAAGACAGAAAATTTTGATTGTGGATGACTCCAAATTCAATCAGGAATTATTGATGGAAATATTGGGTGAAAACTATCAATATATCGTGGCCAATGATGGCTTAGAGGCCATTTCCATTCTACAAAAGGATTGGACAATTGACTTAATGTTGCTCGATATCAATATGCCAAAAATGAATGGGTTTGAAGTTTTGGAATATATGAATAAGTATCAGTGGATCAATGAATTTCCGGTAATCGTGATTTCTGCAGAAGAAGAGACTTCAATTATTGAAAAGGCGTATAACTTAGGGGTTGTTGAATATATTCAACGTCCTTTTGATGCGTTTATTATTAAACGAAGAGTTATGAATACACTTGTTTTATATGCCAATCAAAAACGATTGACCAATGTAGTAGTGAATCAGGTGTATGAAAAAGAAGAAAACAACAAGATCATGATTGGAATTTTGAGTAATGTCGTTGGTACATATAATAAGGAGAGTAAGGAGCACATTCTTCATATTCGCATTGCCACACAGATGCTTTTAAGAAGGTTAGTTGAGAAAACGGATGCGTATCCATTAACGGAGTCTGATATTACATTGATTGCGACGGCATCGTCTTTACATGATATTGGTAAGGTGGGTATCTCAAAGGATATTTTAAATAAGCCTGCAAAGCTGACGGATGAAGAATATGAAATTATGAAGACACATACTTTACTTGGCGCAAAAATGATTCGTAGTATGGAATATCCGAATGATAATCCATTGGTTCAAATGGCTTATGAAATTTGTAGATGGCACCACGAACGCTTTGATGGAAAAGGCTATCCGGATGGTTTAGTGGGTAATGATATTCCTATTTCTGCCCAAGTTGTATCGGTTGCCGACGTATTTGATGCATTGACAAGTACGCGTGTATATAAAAAGGCCTATGATTATAGAACGGCCATTCAAATGATTTTGGATGGTAAGTGCGGATGCTTCAATCCGTTGTTACTAGAGTGTTTAAAAGAGATGGGTACAGATATTTATTTGGCTTTTAAAACGCAAAAGGATGATTATAAAGATTATCATGAGGCAAAGAAATTGTCTGGTGAAATATTAAAATCGGAAACATTGCCATATAATGATCATTCGCAACGTATCATGGATTTCTTACAGGAAAAGATGGACTTTTTTGAATTGAGTCAATCTAAAGTCTTATTTGATTACAATCCATTAATTGGTGAGTTAACCATTATAGATCGAGAGAAAAATAAAAAGTATAAAAAGAGTACGTTGGAATTTGAGTCGTTTGATGTGAATGAAAAAGTGATTGAAAAAGTTAAAAAACATCTAAATAAAACGTCTGTGGAAAATAAAGATTTTACTTTACAATTTAAAGAGTTAAATATAAAATTCCATACGTTATGGTCTGGTTTGGATACAGATCAATATATTGGTGTGATTGGTCAAATAGATAGGAGGAGATGATTTGAAAGGGAAACGAATAATTACAAGTTTATTGAGTCTATCTTTACTTGTTTGTTTACTAAGCGGATGTAAGACCAGTGATTTAGAATCGGACGAATCCAATTTACCTGTTATTACTTTAGGTAGTGATAATTATCCTCCATACAACTATTTGAATGAGGATGGAAATCCTACCGGTATTGATGTGGATTTGGCAAGTGAAGCTTTTAAGCGATTGGGATATCGAGTTGAAGTGGTTTATATTGATTGGGAAAAGAATAAGGAACTTTTAGAAAGCGGAAAAATCGACTGTATCATGGCATGTTTTTCTATGGAAGGAAGATTGAATGACTACAAGTGGGCTGGTCCATATATATCAAGTCGTCAGGTGATTGCGGTTAATAAGGATAGTGATATTTATACTTTGGATGATTTAAAAGGTAAAAATGTAGCTGTACAATCGACCACAATGCCAGAAGATATTTTATTAAATGGCAATTATAATGTAGGTAATTTGATTAGTTTAAACCATAGAGAATTGATTTTTACATTCCTACAAAAAGGATATGTGGATGCGATTGGCGCTCATGAAGAATCAATCATTCAATATATGAAGGACTATGATGCGAATTTTCGTATTTTAGAAGAGCCATTGATGAAAGTAGGCGTTGGTGTAGCTTTCTCAAAAAATGATAAGCGTGATCTTTGTGAGAAGTTGGATCAAACATTAAATGAGATGCGTAAGGATGGTACTTCGAAAAAGATCATAGGTAAATATCTGTCGAATCCAGAAAAGTATTTGGAGGTGGATGATTTTGCGTACTAAAAATTGTTACTACCATATACTGATAGCACTACTAGGCGTTTGCATGATTTTCTCTTCTGCATTTTATTTTATTCAAACACAAAAAGATGAAACAGAGGCCAAGTTGGTAAAAATCGTAAATTATGTAAAGGTACAATGCTCCACTTATACACATTATAATGAGGCGAGTGAATCGAAGAGTTTGTTACGAACGATTGAGAGTTGTCGTCAGCTTCAAACGAATATTCAAAGTGAAGTGGATGCAGGAAACCCTATAGATCAAGCTTTTCTAAAAGAAAATCTGAGTACGTTATGGATGGATGGAAGTCTTGTATTGGATGAAAATGGGAATATAGAAAGTTCCTATAGCACAAATGATTCCATTTTAAAGCAAGTTCATCAATATATCCGTAAAGATATTGTTTTGGACTATATGAATTATCCAGAAAGAACTTATTCTCAACGTATTGAATTGGATGATGGGTCTCATTTAGATATTGCGACATGTGCAAGAAGTGATGCACCTGGCATTGTGGCTACTTATTTTTATACTTCCGCTTATTTTGCGCAGAATTATAATTTAACGCTTCAAAATCTATTAAAGGGATATAGTACAAAATCGGATGGAACGATTCTTGTTTGCGATAAGGGAAACATCATTGCGAGTAATGATAGATCACTACTTCATGCTTCGACAAAAAACAATGAAGTCGTTCAATTCTTAAAAAAGAATAAGGATAGTCAACATATTTATCGTTTTAATAGTAAAGGCGCAGGCTATTATGGCATTATGTTGAAACAAAGTAATTATTATATCTTTGCCTATATTCCAGATCATGTGATATTTGAAGGTGTTTTCACAAAATTAGTTGCGATTTTACTTATATATATATTGTTTGTGCTTGTACTAAGATATATTGGGTATCGCAATAATCGTATAAGACTGGTTAAAGATCAAGAAAAAGAGAAGGCGCACCAAGAAGAATTATTAAAGGCAGCTAAAAAGGCAGAGGCGGCGAATGTTGCCAAAACCGAATTTCTTCAAAGAATGTCTCACGATATTCGTACTCCCATCAATGGAATCATTGGTATGGTTGAAGTTGGTGATTATTATAGGGATGATATTAAAAAGCAGGCGGATTGTCGTGCAAAGATCAAAGATGCTTCAAATACATTACTTGAATTAGTGAATGAAGTATTAGACATGAGTAAGCTTGAGTCGGGTGAAATCGTCCTTGAAGAAGTTGGATTTAATATAGATAAGTTGAGTGATGAAACGATTGGAATAGTAGAAGAACTCGCAAAAGAGCGTAATATTCAAATTGTCGAAGAAGAAAAAAGTATTACCCATCCATATTTGATGGGAAGTCCAATCCATGTAAAGCGTGTACTAATGAATGTTCTTTCCAATGCCATTAAATATAATCGGGATAATGGATTTATCTATATAAGCTATAGGGAACTTGAATCGAAAGAACCATCCCATGTCATTATTGAATTTATTTGTCGTGATACAGGTATTGGTATGTCTAAAGAATTTCAGGATAAAATCTTTGAACCATTTGCCCAAGAACATATGGGAAGTCGTTCAAAATATGCGGGTACTGGTTTGGGTATGCCAATCGCAAAAAGCCTTGTCGAAAAGATGGGTGGAACGATTGAGTTTACAAGTCAAGAAGGTGTGGGTTCTCAATTTGTGATACGCATTCCATTTAAAATCGATGAAGAACATAAAAATGAAAGGGTGAAAGAATCCGCTTCCGCATCGATTGAAGGACTTAACGTTTTACTTGTAGAAGATAATGAATTGAATATGGAAATTGCCAGGTTCATTATCGAAAATGAAGGTGCTAAAGTTACTTGTGTTACAAATGGGAAAGAAGCAGTGGATATCTATAAGAACGCACCCGAATCTTTTGACATTATCTTAATGGATATTATGATGCCGGAAATGGATGGTTTACAAGCCACTCAAGTGATTCGCTCATTTGATCATGATATTCCAATTGTGGCGATGACAGCCAATGCGTTTATGGAAGATAAAATAAAGGCTAAAAAAGCAGGTATGAATGCGCATGTATCAAAGCCTTTAGACAGGGATATATTGATTCAAGTGATTGCAAAGTTGTGTGGTTATAAAAGCGTATAGTGCTTTTAAATTAAAGTGATAATTAAAAGAAAAAATGACTATATAATTTAGAAAAACGATGGCATGTTAAAATTTTGTATGTATAATGAATTTGACATTATCGATTGGCAAATTCAGTGAAAGCTTGAGATGTAAAGCCAAAGATGTTTTCTAGAAAGTATCTCGGACTATAAGCATAAAGCTTAACGATAAACAAGGAGGAAAAGAATGAGTGATATAAAGAATTCGGTTTTACCTGAAATTATTGAACCAATATCTAATGCTATTCAACAAAATATTCCAGAAACGGCAAAGCAAACAGATGGAGCTTTGTCTACTGTTGTCGGTTTTTTCAATAATGTGGTTTTATATCCTGTAAAAAAAGCCAATTTGACATTTAAATATAAATTAGAAGCATTTGAAGATGATTTGAAAGAGAAAATAAAGGATATTCCTGAAGAAAATCTTCAAGTTCCTCCTGTTAAAATTGCGGGACCTGTCTTAGAGGCGTTGAGATATACGTATGATGAAGAAGAATTAAGAGAAATGTATGAAGAAATGTTGGCAAAGGCAATGGATAATCGAAAAGTTCATCAGGTCCACCGCTCTTATGTGGATGCGGTTAAGCAAATGGAACCGTTAGATGCACAGGTTTTGCGTAGAATATATGATTATAATGAAGTTACGACTTCTCATGTAAGGTTATATAAATCTGGAAGTCAGCAATATTATCTTAATGCAATGCCGTATCATTATAATGACATATTATGTGATCTTGGAGATCCATTTCAAATTTCAGCCTCAATCAGTAATTTAATTAGATTGGGTTTATTGATTTCTACCGCTGGTTTTTTAAAAGAAGGTGTAGCAGAGCAAATTGAAAAAGAACCATACATACAGGAAAGATTTGGAATTTATAATCAGCTACAAGGTGGTGTAACAATCTCGGTGCCCGTTGACTGTGAAATTATTTCACTTGATAGTTATGGAAGGTATTTTGTTGATGTATGTATGTCCAAGAAAAAGTTAGGGAGCAATACCGATTAAGTGTGTTTTGTTTGTATGAAGTTGGTAATGTAACGTTCCTTTATATGAGACAAAATGAAAATTTACGGTAGTAAAACACCGTGATTTTTACTACCATTTTACTACTACAGCCTGCCGTAACTTGCTCCATTTTGCACTGTTTTGGGAAATCTGTGACAGAGTAACGCTGTTACGCCCCAAAAACAGGCGGGATAAATCGGAGCAAATCGGGGCAGAATAGTTCATTTTAGGAGGATTTACATTTTGATAAAAATACTATTTATATGCCACGGCAACGTATTTTAATCTTCATAAGGCACTTTATATAAAGGATAATAAATGAAATTAAGAGGATTTATGCACCTTAAATGCACCTTTTGGATAACTTCATCAACAAATCAAATTAGAGAAAATTTAAATTGTGTGTCTATACTTGGATTGTTGTTAATGGTTTAACACGGATTCATAGTATTGTAAAAGCTGGTTTAAAAATCGTTATTGCAAAAAATCAATTCATCTAAAAAAGAATTATAAAAGTCTTTTACAATATTTATGTATTGATTTCAGTTAAAAAAACGGTCGAAAATAAAAAAATATGATTGAAATCACGCATAAAATAAGTTGTAAAAAAATATGATTGTTTTTATGCGCAATTACACATATAATATAATCAATAAAAGTGGAAAGGAGTCCTTATGCGAGAAACAAGAATATTAGAATTTAAAGAAACAATTACGAATACTTTTCTAAAAACAGTGAGCGCCTTTTCGAATTATAATGGTGGAGAGATCCTCTTTGGTGTGGATGATGATGGAAATATAAAAGGTTTGTCAGATGTTAAACAAGCTTGTTTAGATATTGAAAATAAAATCAATGATAGTATTTCGCCTCAGCCAAACTATACTTTAGAAATCCAAAATAATGAGCAAACGATAAAATTAAGTGTAAAGAGTGGTCTTCAGAAGCCATATTTGTATAAATCAAAAGCATATAAACGAAACGATACTTCAACTATAGAAGTAGATACATTAGAGTTTTCAAGACTTGTCTTAGAAGGAAAAAACATTCGGTTTGAAGAATTGCCTTGTAAAGATCAAAAGTTGTCTTTTGAAATTTTGCAAAGTAAGCTTAAAGAAAAAATTCAGATTGAAACTTTTAATAGAGATACTTTAAAAACATTGAACCTATATGATGATGTGAATGGTTTTAATAATGCAGCTGGTCTTTTAGCGGATAAAAATCATTTTCCTGGTTTTGATATAGTAAAATTTGGAGAAAATATTAGCGTTATACAAAAGAGAATTACTTTTGAAAATACATCTGTCTTGGATATATATGAAAAAGCTCTTAGTGTATTTAGAGATTATTATCAATATGAAGTAATTCAAGGAGCTGATCGAAAGATGGTGGAAAAGGTACCTGAGGCAGCATTTAGAGAAGCTATTGCGAACGCTTTGATTCATCGAGTATGGGATGTGGATTCACAAATTAGAGTATCTATGTTTGATGATAAAATAGAAGTTGTATCTCCAGGTGGATTACCATCTGGAATCACAGAGGATGAATATTTATCAGGAAAACTTTCGGTTTTAAGAAACAGAAATCTTGCGAATGTATTTTACAGATTGGGGTTTGTTGAAATATTTGGAACAGGTATTACAAGAATTAAACAAGTTTATTCTGAAGCATTGATAAAACCAAGTTTTGAAGTATCAGAGAATGCGATTCAAATTGTACTTCCTGTGTATGAAGAGAGTACAAATTTAACGGAAGATGAAAAAGTAGTGTATAAACTTTTGAGTAGAAATATGTTGAAATCAATGAGTGAAATTGCACCATATATATCTTTTGGTAAATCCAAAACAACAAAGTTATTGAAAGATATGGAACAAAAAGGTGTAATCGCAATTGAAGGTAAAGGGAAAGGAACGAAATATAGAATTAAATAAAATGAAAACATTTGATGACATGCTTGTGCAACAATTGCAGGATGAAGAGTTCAAAAAAGAATACGAAGCTATTCAACCGGAAATGGATGAAATTAGAGCTAGTGTAGATGCTAGAACTTCGCAAGAACAATAAATATGGCAGTTGGTCAATTTTAGGCTAACTGCTTTTTAAAATAAGTTGAGATGGTACCAAAATTGTGTAAAAGGATGATTTTGTGTTCTTTTAGAATGCTAAATCGTATCTAATTCAACGAAAATAACACGTTTTAGATCAAATAGGAACTATTGAACATAATTCACAATGTTTTCACATTGAAGTTTTATAATAGGAATTGGCTACTGGATGTAGTAATGGTGAACCCTCTGAATTAAAAAAAGAAATCTGCTTGAGTTCTCGGCAGATCCTTCGATTTTTTTCAGGAGGACGTGTTTTATGTATATTTATCTATACATTGATGTTGCCATGGTTTTATTGGCTTTAGTTGAATTACTAAAAATCACATTCATTATTATAGAAAAATGTAAAAGACACTAGTTCACATCGCCACAATGGATTGCTAGCGTCTTTTGACCTTAATTCAGAGTGACCACTGTATCCAGTAGTCTTTCTGTATTTGTATTATACCGATAAAGGAATGTTTATGCAAATGAAGTTTTTGCTAGATGGAGTTTTCAACTTTAATATGATAAATTATATAAAAGTGAGGTTTTTTGACTATGAAGAAAGTGCTTTTTATTTGCCATGGCAACGTATGTAGAAGTGTTAGTGCTGAGTACATTATGAAAGATTTGGCAAAGAAAAATGGGGTAGATCTATATGTCTCTAGTGCAGCTACAAGTCGTGAAGAAATTGGTAATGATATCTATCCTCCGGCTAAGCGTAAACTAAAAGAAAAGGGGATTCCATTTTCTAGACATTATGCAAGACAAGCTACAATGAGTGATTATTTGTCGTATGACTATTTGATTTGTATGGATGAAAATAATATACGTAATCTAAATCGTATGTTCAATAATGATCCAGATCATAAAATCTATAAATTATTATCAAGAGATGTTTCAGATCCTTGGTACACCAACGATTTTGAAACGGCTTATAATGATATTTTTGAAGGCTGCAAAGCTTGGTTGGAGAAGTTATCATGAAACAGAATCTACATACACACTCTATCTTTTGTGATGGCAAAGATACGATTGAAGAAATGACTTTAGAAGCCATCTCAAAAGGCTTTGATATTCTAGGCTTTTCTGGCCATGGATATTTGGACGTGGATACAAGTTCCATGCGAGATACTTCAGGATATATTTCAGAGGTTGAGAGAATTAAATCAAAATATTCTTCGTCTATTCAAATCCATTTAGGCATTGAAGAAGATATGTTAGGAAGAATATCTGAAAAAGCTCCATTTGAATATGTGATTGGAAGTAAACATTTTTTAGGTGAGACTGCTGTGGATTATTCAAAGCCTGTATTTGATTCTTTATTTGAATCCTATTCTGGTGACTATAAAAAGATGTGTAAAGACTACTATTCAGATTTATCGAATATGTATGACTGGCAAGAAGTGGATATCATTGGACATTTGGATTTGATTACCAAATATAATGAGGACGAGTCTTATTTTCAATTTAATGATAAAGACTATATGAATATTGTTTGCGATTGTATTGACCGATTGTTGATTAACGATAAGATTTTTGAAGTGAATACCGGAGCCATCGCTAGAGGCTATCGTAAAACACCATATCCATCTAAGAATATATTGGAATATTTATACGCAAAGAATGCACGTATTTGTCTAAACAGTGATTGTCATGATAAGAACTATTTGGATTGTGTTTTTGAAGAAAGTTTAGACTTGATTCAATCTTGTGGATTTAAAGAACTGCAGATACTCACAAAAGATGGTTTTGTACCAGTAAAAATTAGATAGAATAAACAGTGAAGGTGTTCTTGTGATAATCAATTAAACCTTCACTTTTCATTTTAGAAAGTTCTTTTGATAAAGCACTTCGTTCTACGTTTAAATAGTCAGCCATCTGTTGACGATCAAACGGAATCTTAAAGGTAGAATTTTGTGTTTCTAGTTTCATAAACGATAAGTAAGACAACACCTTATTACGGATGGTTTTGTTGGAAATATGAAATATGTGTTGTGACAACATTTTGTTCTTATTTGAAAGTATTTGAATCATTTGATCTTTTAATTCTGGAGATTTTTCTAAGGCTTGAACATCTAAAAATTGAATTGTACAATCCTCAACCGCTCTAACATATACATACATAGGTGTTTTGGTTAGGGCATAGCTTTCCGCAAACATTTGATTGGGACCAATATGTGATAATAGGGAAACATTGCCTAAAAAGTCTACAGTTTCTATGACAACACTTCCTTCTTTGACAATGCCAATGGCTTGTGGAATATCTTCCATATGATAAATAATTTCATTTTTCTTGTATTGTTTGAATGTTGAATCCATAAATATTTTCCTTTCGTTGTTTAAACAACATAAATTGATTGTATTATACACTAAAATAAGGTCATAAGAAATGAGGATGATTCTATGTTAAGAAAAATAATTCAAATTGATGAAGATAAATGTACAGGATGCGGTATCTGTGTGAATGCCTGTCATGAAGGAGCCATTGGCTTAGTGAATGGAAAAGCGAAATTAATGCGAGATGATTATTGTGATGGACTAGGGGATTGTTTACCTACATGTCCTACAGGTGCTATTTCATTCATTGAAAAAGATACTTTAGCCTATGATGAAGAGGCGGTAAAAAAGAATATGGAAAAACGCATGAAAGAATCGGGCACCATGCATTCAGGATGTCCTGGATCTATGATGCATACACTGAATCCAGTTGTCTCAAGTCCATCGATTGATGTATCAAGTCAACTAACATCTTGGCCTGTTCAAATTAAACTAGCACCTATCAACGCACCATTCTTTCAACATGCCAAGCTTTTAATAGCTGCGGATTGTACAGCTTATGCCTATGCCAATTTCCATCAGGAATTTATGAAAAATAAAGTGACTCTAATAGGATGTCCAAAACTTGATGGTGTGGATTATTCAGAAAAGCTTTGTGATATTATTCGTATGAATTCGATTGAAAGTGTAACCATTGTTCGTATGGAAGTACCTTGCTGTGGTGGTCTTGAAAATGCGGTTAAGAAAGCTTTGCAGGAAAGTAAAAAATTTATTCCTTGGCAAGTTGTCACAATTTCAATAGATGGAAAAATTTTAGATTAAACCTTAAAAAAGTGCAGTTATCGTTACAGATATTGCACTTTTGTCATTTTCTGACACGTTAAATAAAAAAAAGTATCACCGTAGCGATACTTTAATGATTAGTCTTTAGTGATTTCTTTGTAGCTAGCTAGACCATAAGCACTATCTGCAAGTGTACCCGCATTGACAATAGCTTGTTCCATCGCTTTAACGGCCATGATTCCAACTAAATCTTGTTCTGCAGGCACTTTATTGGATGTCATCGCAAAAATAGTATCTCCATCACTTGAGGTGTGGACTGGACGAATACATCTTGCATATCCATTATGGGCCATGCTCGCAATCTTATTCATTTGGGCTTTATTTAAGTCTGCATTTGTGATGATACAACCAATTGTCGTATTCATACCACAAGAATTGATCATCTTTTCAGCTGCCTTTAAGATTTCATTTTCACTAAACAATCTTGTGTTTGTGTTTCGATCATAGATACCTGCAATTGGTTTGTCTGAATTTGGGTAGAAAATATCTCCACACGCATTGACGGCTACAACAGCTCCTACTTTTAATGGACCTATTTGTAGGGCCGAAAATCCAAGTCCAGCCTTCATCGCATATTGAGGGCCAAAGAATTTACCAACACTAGCCCCTGTTCCTGCACCGACATTTCCTTGTTTTGGATCATTTTTTTTCGCTTCCATACAAGCATCATATCCCATTTGTTTGTTTGGATACGCTTTAGAATTACCTACACCACAATCAAATAGACAAGCCTCACATACGATGGGAATATAGATGTTTTTCATGTCAAAACCAATTTCGTGTTCACTCAAATACTGCATAACACCACTGCTTGATTCTAAACCAAAAGCACTACCACCCGATAATGTGACCGCATGAATTTTTTGGACCATGTTTTTTGGATTCAACAAATCTGTTTCACGAGTAGCAGGACCACCACCACGTACATCTACACCAGCTGTAGCTCCTTCTTTACATAAGATGACTGTACAGCCAGTCGCATTTTCTGTATCTTGTGCACTACCAATTTGAAATCCTTCGATCTCATTGATTTGAATTGTCTTCATTTTTGATCTCCTTTAATTCATATAAATCATTTCTACGCACCTTCCAATAAGGCATTCTTTTCCTTACTTTTTCAATGTCTTTTAAATGGATATCTACAACTTTGCAGGCTTCTTCTTCATCCAATTCCACTACAATATTGCCAAAACCATCCACAAGCATAGAATGGCCTCCTGAAGTATAGTTTTTATATGTATACTTAGCTGGGGCAACACCACACAAAAAGACTTCGTTTTCTAAAGCACGAGTTTGGACAAATAACTTCCAATGCTTCTTTGTGGCCTGCTCATTAAAAGCAGCCGGACAAAATAGAATTTGTGCTCCATTTTGAGCTAGAATTCTGGATACTTCTGGAAATCGGATGTCGTAACATAATAAAATGCCACATCTTCCCCATGGCGTATCAAAACATTGAAGGTGATTTCCTGGCATGAACACTTCATTTTCACAATAATCTTGTTTGTTGTGGAATTCAAAAAGATGTGTTTTATCATACGAACAAACAATGTCACCATCGCTATTTAATATGTAACAACGATTGTATTTATCCGCACAAATTGACCCAGCCACGATCCATACCCTATGCGATTTAGCTAGTTTTTTTAAAGCCATCAAACTTTCATCATGACGCAAATAAGCTGTTTTTAATGCATCATTATGATAGGGACAGTTCCACATTTCTGGTAGAACTAAAATATCACAGTCTGGAATGTCTTTTAGTTTAGCTATGTTTTGTTGATTATCCATTGAAACAGACATTTGGTACATACAGATCTTCATATAGATTATGATAGGCGAAAAGTGACTACTTTTCAAGGTGTGCAAAGACTAACATGTGTTTATTTACTACTGATTTGAAATCGTTTACAATCAATTTAGGAGGTTTTGTATCATGTATAAAATCATAGAAGTAAAACAAAGTGTATTTGAAGATAATAATAAAGATGCGAATAAATTAAGAGAAGAATGTAAAGATAAAGGTGTGTTCTTATTAAATGTTATGTCAAGTCCTGGAGCAGGTAAGACAACAACTCTATCTAGAACGTTAGAAAGATTAAAAGATAGAATGAGAATTGGTATTATGGAAGCGGATATTGATAGTGATGTAGATGCCAAAACCATCAGTGAATATGGCGTGCGCACGATTCAACTACATACAGGTGGTATGTGTCATTTAGACGCAGATATGACTCGTCAAGGACTGCATGAAATGGGTATGGAAGATTTAGATTTGGCTGTACTTGAAAATGTAGGAAATTTAGTATGTCCTGCTGAATTTGACACGGGATCCACTAAAAATGTGACTATTTTAAGTGTTCCAGAAGGAGACGACAAACCTTTAAAATATCCATTGATGTTTCAAGTGTGTGATGTGGTTCTAATTAATAAGATGGATGTATTGCCATACTTTGATTTTGATGTAGAGAAATGTAAAGAGAATATTTTGTACCGTAATCCAAATGCGAAAATTTTTGAGGTGTGCGCAAAAACGGGTGAGGGAATTGATGACTGGTGTAAGTGGCTTGAAAATGAAGTAAAAGCCTGGAAGGAATAATATGGCATATCGAGATAATATTGATAAACTGGCAAGGCGTATCACAGATCGTATTCCGGCTAAAGTAAAAAAATTATCCCAAACGGATCCTGAATATGAGTGTCTAAATGAAATCTTAAATGATGAACAATGTGATTTATGTTTGTGTTTTGAAGTACGTAAACCACTTTCTTTTGAAGAAGTAGTGAAAAGAAGTGGATGGCCAGCAGGAAGAGTGAATCGTGTATTAAATGAAGTATGCGACATTGGAATGATTGAATATAATTGGGAAAATGCGGATCACCACAAACAATTTGTGCTTCCTCAGTTTGTTCCTGGAGCAGCTGAATTTATGGTTATGAATAAAGATCTTGTTGAAGAACATCCAATTGTTGCGGATTTCTTTGAAAAGATGACGCGATTACCACTTGAAAAGGTAACGCCAATGGTTCCTCCTGGAGGAGCTGGCATTGGTATGCATGTTATTCCTGTAGAAAAGGCGATTCATGCTAATCAAGAAGCGGTAAGTGTAGAAAAGATTTCGCATTGGTTGAATAAATACGATAAATATGCACTTTCTCCATGTTCATGTAGAAGACAACAACGTGTTAGGGGTGAAGGAACTGGCGATGTTGAAGCCGATGTTTGTATTGCGGTAGGAGATATGGCTGACTATGTTGTACAGACAAACAAGGGTGGACATTATTGTACGTATGAAGAGGTTATTAAGACTTTAGAGCGTTGTGAAAGAAAAGGATATGTACATCAGATTACCAATATTGATGGAGAAGATAAAATTTTTGCGATATGTAACTGCGCACATGGTGTCTGTAACGCATTAAGAACAAGTCAATTGTTCAATACGCCAAATATGTCGGCAAGTGCTTATAGGGCGCATGTGGATAGTGACAAGTGTGTAGCTTGTGGAAAATGTGTAGAAATTTGTCCAGTGGGCGCGGCAAAATTGGGTCAGAAGCTTTGTACCAAAGATGGCCCTGTATCGTATCCTAAACAAGAACTTCCAGATGATGTAAAGTGGGGGCCTGAAAAGTGGAATTGGAACTTTAGAGATACAGCTAAAGTCAATTGTTATGAAACGGGAACATCGCCTTGTAAAAGTGCATGTCCTGCACATTTACCGGTTCAAGGCTATATTAAAATGGCCAAAGAAGGTCGATATATGGATGCATTAAAGTTAATTAAAGACTTTAATCCATTTCCAGCCGTATGTGGAGCTATTTGTAACAGAAGGTGTGAACAACAATGTACACGTGGATTGATTGATGAGCCTTTGGCTATTGATGAAATCAAGAAGTTTATTGCCGAACAAGAACTTCATGAAGATAAGCGTTATATTCCTTTATGTGAAAATGTCGAAGGCAAATTCTTCACAAACAAAATGGCCATTATTGGCGCAGGTCCTGCTGGTATGAGTGCGGCTTATTATTTAAGAATAATGGGCTATCCTGTAACAATATTCGAAAAGGAAGAAAAACCAGGTGGTATGTTAGTCTATGGTATTCCTTCTTTTAGATTAGAAAAGTCTGTGATTGAGGCTGAAATTGAAGTGTTAAAAGCTATGGGCATTGAGTTTAAGTGTGGCATAGAAGTAGGTAAAGATATTTCTTTGGATGATTTAAGAAATGAGGGATATGAGGCGTTCTATGTGGCTATTGGTGCTCAGGGATCTAGAAAATTAAATATTCCAGGTGAGGAAAATGAAATGGTTGAATCTGGAATTGATTTCTTGCGTAAGGTGAATAAAACAGAAAATCCAAATCTAATTTCTGGTGATGTGGTTGTCGTTGGTGGCGGAAATGTTGCGATAGATGTTGCTCGTGCAGCTTTAAGAAGTGGAGCTGAAAAGGTACATTTATATTCTTTGGAACAAGAAGCTGAAATGCCGGCAAGTTTTGAGGAAGTACAAGAGGCAAAAGAAGAGGGTATAATTCTTCATTGTGGATGGGGTCCAAAAGAAATTGTAGAAGATTCAATTGTATTTAAACAATGTGTAAGTGTAAAGGATGAAACGGCTAGATTTAATCCAAGCTATGATGAAAGTGTTTTAGAAACTATACAATGTAGTCATGTATTACTTTCAATTGGACAAAGTATTATTTCAATTCAAGGATTCGATGTAGAAGTCAACCCAAATGGAACAATCAAAGCGGATGGAACAACACTACAAACATCTGTTGAAGATGTATTTGTGGGTGGTGATGTGTATACAGGACCAAAATTTGCGATTGATGCGATTAGCCATGGTAAAGAGGCAGCAGAATCAATGCATCGTTTTGTTCATAAGGGTCATTCTTTGACAATTGGAAGAGACTTACACTTGTTTAATGAATTTGATAAAAATAATGCATTGATTGATATTGATTTTGATCATGCCAAACGTCAGATACCTGGTATTAAAAAGGGCTTGGGTGAAAAATCATTTAGAGACTTACGTTCTACATTTACAGAAGAACAAGTTAAGATTGAAGCCAATCGATGTCTAGGATGTGGTGCAAGTATAGTCGATACAAATAAGTGTATTGGTTGTGGCTTGTGTACGACAAAATGTGAATTTGATGCGATCCACTTAACGCGTGATATCAAAGATGGTGCAAGAATGGTTAAGGCGGAAGATAAGATGAAGGCTATATTGCCATATGCGGCTAAGCGTCAAATTAAGATCATTCGTAATAAGAAGAAATAGTATGCATGAATTAGGGATTGTTGTACATATTTCAAAAACATTAGAAGAACTTGCACAAGAAAATAATATTACAGATATTCGTAGAGTGACTTTACAGATTGGAAAAGTAAGTGGAATTGTTCCTGAGTATTTAGTGGATTGTTGGAAATATTATAGGAAGAAGGTTCCTTTAATTGAAAACTCTTCACTAGAATATGAGTGGATTGAAGCTATTACGATTTGTAATGAATGTGAAAAAACATATGATACGATTCAATATGGAAGAAAATGTCCATATTGTAAGAGTGAACATACAGTTTTACTTCAAGGTAATGAGTGTCTCATTAAGGAGATTGAAGCCGAATAAGTCTTTAAAAGATGCTTTTTTTGATTTTTATTAGAAAAAGTGTCTTTTTTTACGTATATGAGTATGTAGGAAATGCCTACTAGAAAAGAGGTGCTCATGCGTAGCGCAAATTTATTAAACGATTTCGCCTTTAAGTATGTGTTTGGCGAAGATTGTAAAGAGGCTAATGATGCCTTAAAATCATTACTCACAGTATTTTTAGAAAGGAAAGTCAATCATGTTGTTGTAAAGAATTCAGAAATGGTAAAAGACTATACTAAAATGAAAAGTCCTCGGTTGGATCTATTAGTTGAATTTGATGATAAAACAACTGTGGATTTAGAAATGCAGTTAAGACAGACCAAAGATAATTTACTCAATCGATTTAATTATTATTTGGCTAGACTTCATGGTTCACAAGACATGGAAGGAAAAAGTTATAGTCAATTAAAGGAAACTATTGTGATGGTATTCTTTAATTTGATAATTGCTGATGATGATGACATTTGTAGTTTATACACAATGAGAAAATACAGTGGCATTCCTTTAGTGAAAGATGAAAAAGAAGATCGTATGAAGTTAATGACAATAGAAATGCCAAAAGTGGATTTGAATAAACCACTTGAAGACATGAATGAACAGGAGAAAATGATTTATTACTTTTTGAATTGCCATAAAGGATTGGATGATAGTAAAATTAAGGTGATGATAGAAAGTGATGAGGTGATTCAAATGTTGGAGAAGCGTGTAGAAACGATATCGGATGATCGTTGGAAGAAAATAATAGAAGATTTTCAAAAGCTGCATGAAAATGAAGAACGAATTGAACTACAGCTTGAACTTGAAGAAGCTCAAAGACAGATGAAAGAAGCTCGTAAAGAAAAAGAAGAGGCTCGTAAAGAAAAAGAAGAAGCTCATAAAGAGAAAGAAGAAGCAAGAAAGGCTATACTAGAAGCTGATAAGAAAGTGGAACAAATGGTTCGTAAGATGCATGAATCTGGAATGAGTCTTGAACAAATTTCTGCATATTGTTCACTGAATGTGGATGAAATTGAGTTGTTGATAAAATCATAAAATTTCTTATTGCAATTAAAAAAATGTTTGTTTATAATAAAGCCATCCTTTGTAGAGGCAATGAAAAGAAGAAGTAGTCGTGGATGCTGCTGATAGTGAGTTCCTGATGGTGGAAATGGAACAGTAAGCACAGGGTGAACGTGTCTTAGAGCTAAGCTTTCGAAGATTGAGGAAGCTTCGGATACTCCCGTTATGAGTTAAGGGCCTGTACTTTTGTGCAGGAAATAAGGTGGTACCGCGATTTTATAGTCGTCCTTGTATATTCAAGGACGGCTTTTTTTATTAGAAAGGAATAGGACAACATGAAAAAAGGATTTAAATTAGTTTCGACATTTTTAGTAAGTTTTATGATTATGATGTCTAGTATCATGCCTGCTTTTGCCGATGAAACAGACACATCAACTACAGGTGATTTATTAGACAAAATTCAAGAAAGAGGAGAATTAGTTGTGGGAACATCTCCAGATTTCCCTCCTAATGAATTTATTGATTCGACAAAGACAGGACAAGCTCAATATGTAGGTTCTGATATTGAATTGGCAAAATATATCGCAAAAAAGATGGGTGTTAAACTAACAATCAAAGCATCAAGTTTCGATACTGTTTTGGCAAACCTTCAAACTGAAGAAATCGATTTAGCTATTACTGGATTGGCTTATACACCAGCACGTGCTCAACAAATGGAAATGTCTATTGGATACAATATGACAGAAGACACTGGTGGACAGGCTGTTATTATTTCTAAAAAAGATGAAGAGAAATATAAAAAATTAACAGATTTAACGGGCTTAAAGGTGGCTGCTCAACAAGGATCGATTCAGCAACAATATACCGAAGATCAAATTCCAGATGCAAAACTACAATCGATTTCAAGTATTGATGATGGTGTTGCCCTATTAAAGAATGGGACTGTACAAGCCGTAGCATGTTCGGAAGGTACAGCTGATGAATATATTGAAAAGAACTCTGAACTTGCGAAGTTAGATGAATTATTTAATATTGATCAAGATTATGCAGGTAACCGTGTAGGTGCTCCTTTAGGCGAAAAAAGATTGATGAAGGAAGTCAATAAAATCTTAAAGGAAGTTAATAAAAAAGGTTTGTATGAAAAATGGTATAAAGCAGCTAAGAAACAAAGTAGTGAACAATTCACATTGACTGCAACTGGATTCTTTGGAACATGTGTTCAAATTGTACAATATTGTTGGCCACAATTATTAAAAGGTCTAGGAGTTACTTTAGGACTTGCAGCTATAACTGTTATCTTTGGTACAATTATTGGTGGATTATTTGCTCTTGTAAAATTATCAAAGAATAAGATTGTACAAGCAATTGCCGGTGTATATGTAGAATTGATTCGTGGAACACCATTGTTGCTACAATTGTGGTTATTCATCAATATTTTCTCTTATTTGACAAATGGAAAGATGCCAATGATCGTCAGTGTAATCATTGCGTTGATTATTAACTCGAGTGCATATGTCGCTGAAATTATCCGTTCAGGTATTCAGTCGGTAGATAAAGGTCAAAGAGAAGCGGCTAAATCATTGGGTATGTCAAATGTACATATGATGACTAAAATTATTATTCCTCAAGCTATCAAAAATATCTTGCCTGCATTAGGTAATGAATTCGTTATGATGATCAAGGAAACATCTTTGGCAAGTACATTCTATATTGGTGAATTAATGACTGTTAACAGTGTAATTAAATCCGCTACTTATAAATCTATTGAACCATTAGTAATTGTTGGTTTGATCTACTTTATCGTTACATATTCTTTATCAAAATTAATTAAATACATGGAAGGGAAGTTGAGCGTCAGTGACTAAGGAACTAATTGTTGTAAAAGACTTACATAAAAATTTTGGAGATCTTGAAGTATTAAAAGGAATTGATCAAACAATCCATCAAGGAGAAGTTGTTAGTATTATTGGACCTAGTGGTTCAGGAAAATCTACTTTCTTACGTTGTCTAAACTTATTAGAAAAACCAACAAGTGGACAAATCATTTTTGAAGGTGTGGATATCGCAGCTGAAAATGTGGATATTGATACACACCGTAAAAAGATTGGGATGATCTTCCAACACTTTAATGTATTCCCACATTTAACAGTTTTAGAAAATATTACGATTACACCCATCTTAGAACTTAAAACACCAAAGGCAGAAGCTGAAAAAGAAGCGATTGAATTGCTTAAAAAGGTTGGCTTAGAAGATAAGAAAGATGAATATCCAAGAAAATTATCTGGTGGACAAAAACAGCGTCTAGCTATTGTTCGTGCTTTAGCAATGCATCCGGATGTGATTCTATGTGATGAACCAACAAGTGCATTAGATCCAGAAATGGTAAAAGGTGTATTAGAAGTAATCAAAGAATTAGCAAACCAGGGGATGACAATCGTGATTGTAACTCATGAAATGGGCTTTGCCCGCGAAACAAGTGATCGTGTATTATTTATGGATGAAGGTATTATTCAAGAACAAGGTACTCCAGAAGATATTTTTGAACATCCACAAAATCCTAGAACTATTAAATTTCTATCACAAGTATTATAAGCTTGGGCATATGCTCGAGCTTTTCTTATGGTATAATTTATTAAATTGGAGGAAATTGATATGAATTCAGAATGGTCATTAGACGTATTGTACAAAGGATTTGATGATCCTAAATTTAGTGAAGATCTAATTTCTTTTGAAAAAAAGGCAAAAGAATTGGATGAATTTTCAAAGACTTTAAGTCACGAAAATGAGAAGGAAGATCTTCTTAAAATTGTTAAAGTATTAGAAGAATTTGAATTATTAGAAAAACATTTGAGTTGCTTTGGATTTTTGAGCCAATCCACAAATACCGCAAATGCGAAAGCGGCAGCAGCCATTGATAAAGTAGCTACCATCGCAAGTACAGCGAGTAAGGCTATGGCTATATTTTCTCGCTATATTGCGGATATGAAAGATTTGAACAGTTATTTAGACTGTCCAGAACTTTGCGAATACAAATATTTCTTAAATGATATTCATGAAAGTGGAAAATATTTGTTAAGTGAAGACGTGGAGGAAGCACTTGCTAAAATGAATATTTCTGGTGGTTCAGCTTGGGAGAAGCAACAAAGCCTTTTAACAAGCTCACTTGAAGTGGAATATGATGGTAAGAAGTTGCCATTGGCATCTGTCCGTAACCTTGCATATGATGCAGATAAAGAAGTTCGTAAAGCTGCCTATGAAGCAGAAATCAAAAGTTATGCACCTATTGCGGATGCCGTTAGTTTCTCATTGAATAATATTAAACTACAGGTTATCACTGAAGCAAAAATGCGTGGATATACAAGTCCAATGGATATGACACTACACCAGTCTCATGTATCCCAGAAAACATTAGATGCACTTCTTAGTGCAATGCAGAAATACTTGCCAGTATTCCATAAGTATTTGAAAAGAAAAGCTGAAATACTTGGATATGAAAATGGCCTTCCTTGGTATGAATTATTTGCGCCAGTCGGAAAATCAGCTACTACAAGTTTTACCCCTGAAACTACAAAAGAATATTTAGTAAATCATTTTAGACCATTCTGTGATGAATTGGCCGATATGATGGAAGAAGCTTTTGACAATAACTGGATTGATTTTTATCCACACAAAGGAAAAGTGGGTGGAGCCTTCTGTTGTAATATGCCATTTGTGAAACAATCACGCGTATTAACTAACTTTGATGGTGGACTTGGAGATGTCGTTACGCTGGCTCATGAACTTGGACATGCATATCATGGATTGAATATTGAAAGTCACAAACCGTTGAATTGGGAATATTCTATGCCAGTTGCAGAAACGGCAAGTACATTTAATGAAAATATCATTATGAATGCAGTAATTGATGAAACGGAAGATAAAGAAGTAAAACTAGGCTTGATTGAAAACCAACTTCAAGATCTATGTCAGATTATCTGTGATATTTATTCTCGTTACTTATTTGAAAAAGCCGTATTTGATCGTAGAAGCGATGAATTCTTATTTACAGATCAATTGAATGAAATTATGTTGGACGCACAAAAACAAGCTTATGGCGATGGACTGGATCCAACTTGTTTACATCCATATATGTGGGTATGTAAGTCACACTATTATTCTTCAGATTTAAGCTATTATAACTGGCCATATGCCTTTGGTGGATTGTTTGCGCGTGGATTGATTGTAAAATATCAAGAAATGGGAAAAGAAGAATTTGTTCCAAAATATAAAGAGATGTTACACACAACAACCATTGCTTCTGTAGAAGATACAGCTTCAGTATTAGGTATTGATCTAACGGATGAAGCTTTCTGGATTTCTGCATTGGAAACCGCAAAATCAAGAATTGAGGAATTTATCGAATTATCGAAATAATTGCTTGGAAACAAGCAATTATTTCTGCAAAAATTCACAAATGATGATATAATCTATTGCGTTCGAATTTTTTCAAGGAGAGATTTAATGAGTACAGAAATGTTAATGAAAAATAGAGAACGTTTTATCAAAAACGTAAATAGTAATGAGAATGGTGCAGCTGCACTTTCTTTAAGATTATTTTGTTATGCTAGATTTATGGCAGTAAAAAACCCGTATGCAGAAACGCATGACTGGGTATATGAAAACGAATTGACAAATGCCCAAGCCAATCAATATGTATTCCGTTTATTGGATGAAAGTACAGAAAGACCATCTATGGATATGTTGATTCGTAAATTAAAAAGTGTTCGTTTGGTTCGTGATAGTGAAATGAATGGCAGAAAAATTTATGTTATTAAATTCACAGATATCGAAATGGAAGAATTGATGAATAAGAGTATTATTGATAAACCAAGCGATAAGTTATTAAAAGAAAAGAAGTCTTCTGTAAAGAAAGAAAAAGAAGAAGTGGTGAATTCATCTTGGAAAGAGGTATTCTTAAAAAATAGTAAAGGTGAAAATTTACAGATACTTCGATTCTGGTTCTATATACAGTATAATGCAGAAAAGAATGGGAAGAAGTATATTTCAAAAAGCCAGGCATTAAGTGAAGGGGCTATTGAATATGTGTATAAGGGAATCCCTAAAAAGATGGATGTTCTAAAAGATTTATTCGCATTGATGAAACAATTAAAACTAGTTAAAGAAGATGTCGTTAAAAATGAGATAGTGATTCGTCCAGCCAAATTAGAGGGTATAGAAATTAAGGATTATATAAAGGATAAGCCAGTAGATTTAAATAGTTTTAACTATACGAATGTATAAGAAAATGACGAGATTAGTTCTCGTCATTTTTATATATTTTATAATTATTTTTGCCTGTTCGTTTTGTTTGATACAAGGCATGATCGGCATGGCGATACAACTCCATAAAAGTAGTGCCGTTACTAGGGGCGAATGCCATTCCAACACTGATGGAAAGTTTAAAGTCTTGTAGTTCTTCAATCTTTAATTCATTGACTTTTTTTAGTAAAGATTGAATTCTTGATTCGGCAATATGTTCATCTTCGATTAGAATGATAAATTCGTCGCCACCAATTCTTCCAACAATATCCGTTTGTCTAAAATGATTTTTAAATAAGTCACTCAAATTTTTTAATACTTTATCACCTACGGCATGTCCATAATTATCATTCACCGATTTAAAATCATCCACATCCAAAATCAAGAAACAGAAGTGCTCATGATTTTTAAGTTTTTGATCAATGAGCTTTTGCGTTGTTTCTTTGTTGAAAACGGAAGTTAATGGGTCAATTTCAGATAAATGAATCAAATATTTATTTTCTCTTGAATTTGAGTGAGCCAAATAAATCATCAAGCTGAGTACAATCAAGCCTAAAAATGTTGCCAACAAAGTTTCATAATGCTTAATAAATGTGTAAGATTCTTGAGCAACATGAACTGGAACAATGTAACAAATCATCCAATCATTGATTTTTAATGGGGAATAAGCTAAATATAACGATTTATTCTTTTGGGTTTGTATTTGGATTAAATCTGATTCTTGTTGGTTGAAGTCTGTTTTCACTTCCTTTTCATCACAAATATCAAATAAATTATCTATTGTTTTTATATTGTGCTTTTTTTCGTATTTCTTGTCTCTAGTGATTAGATTTCCATCTTGATCAACAATAAAACTTTTTCCTTGTCCATTAAACAAATCATCAAACAACATATTTCCTAGTTTTGTGACATTATAAGAACCGCCCACAACACCTATGACTTGATTGTTCTTATAAATAGGAACACTTAAAATAACGCGTGTTTGTTGATCAACACTACTTTCTAAGGGGTCTGAAAGAGATTGTTTGCCTTGCATCGATTCTTTAAAATATCTTCGATGTGCAACATTTTTAACTACATTATTATCATATAGTGCATTTCCATCTGAATCTATGATTGCGGTACGATTTAAGTCTGTGTTTTCCATGAAGGCTTTAATTAAAGATATATTATTTTCTGAAAATAGGTCTTCAGACTTTGATAATTCTTGTGCTAGTACATTTAAATAGGAATAGTTGATATTTAAAATTGTATTTAAGTGCTCGCTTTGTTGAGTCACATTGGTAATTAATGTTTCTCTTGAATTTTTTTCAACAGAAGCTTGCACCACATTAAAAAATATAGAAATTCCAATCACAAGAGTTATGATAAAAATGGTAATTGCGTAAATATAGTTTTTAACAAAATTTTTTTGTTCGAAATATTTATTTTTCATATGGAACTCCTTTTTCTAATTATACCAAGAAAAATGGTAAAGGAATATCAAATTATATAAGACTAACCATAATTTGTGAAATCAATCACATTTTAGTGTATTATATAAGATATAAAGAAATTTGCTCCCAACATTAAGAGAATTCTGCGTGAAAGGTGCTTATGAGAATTTGTAAGTATAACTATAGCTATGCTCTTTTTGTGTGGAGTATAGCTTTTCTTTTGGAAGGAGCTGAATATGGAAACACGTGTAGCCGTAATGGGAATCATTGTAGAAGATACAAATGCCGTAAATCTTTTAAATGAAATATTACATGAATATAGTGAGTTTATAATTGGAAGAATGGGTATTCCTTATAAACAGAAACATATTAGTGTCATTTCGATTGCGTTAGATGCCCCACAAAATACAATTGCTGCTTTGGCCGGTAAATTAGGAAATATAAAGGGAATTAGTGTTAAAACTGCCTATTCCAATGTGATTAGTCATGATTGAGGCATATCGATTGATTGATAAACTTGAAAGAGAACACGCTTTAAGTTTATTGGAATATCAAACTTTAATCGAAGTCGAAAATGAAGCTTTACGATTATATGCTTCAAACAAAGCGAAGGAAGTCGCAAATTCTATATATGGGAATTCAGTCTATGTACGTGGCTTGATTGAAGTAGGAAACTATTGTCGTAATGACTGTTTCTATTGTGGTATTCGAAAATCAAATTCCAATTGCGATCGATATATATTAGATGAAGAAGATATATTGAATTGCTGCAAAGAAGGATATAAACTTGGCTTTCGCACTTTTGTGCTTCAAGGTGGGGAAGGTATTTATAAAAAGGATTTTGTTACAAATATAGTTCAAAAGATTCGTAGTGAATATCCAGATTGTGCAATTACCCTTTCTCTAGGTGAAGAAGATAGAGATACATATAAGGCTTGGTTTGATGCAGGAGCGGATCGCTATTTATTAAGACATGAAACCGCAAATAAAAGTCATTATGAAAAGCTGCATCCAAAGAATATGTCTTTTGATCATCGCATACAGTGTTTAAAAGACTTAAAGGAAATTGGCTATCAAGTAGGCTGTGGCTTTATGGTGGGTTCTCCCCATCAGACAAGTGAAACTTTGGCGATGGATTTGAAGTTTATTGAAACATTTAAACCTGATATGTGTGGAATAGGTCCATTTATTTCACAAAAGGATACGCCTTTTAAAAATATGGAAAGTGGTACTTTGAATCAAACGTTATTCTTATTATCTTTAATTCGTTTGATTCAACCAAATATCTTACTTCCAGCCACAACAGCACTTGGAACAATTGATCCAAAGGGAAGAGAAAAAGGGATTCTTGCCGGGGCCAATGTTGTTATGCCGAATTTATCGCCGGTAAGTGTTAGAAAAAAATATGCGTTGTATGATAATAAAATTTGTACGGGTGAAGAAAGTGCAGAATGCAAGGATTGTTTATCAAAACGTATGAATTCGATTGGTTACAAAATTGTAACAGATCGTGGAGATATAAAAAAATAAAAGAGGAGAAACAAAAATGAGTATTTATAATCCAAAATCATTAAAGGCAGAAGAATTTATTAATCATGAGGAGATTCTTGAAACGATTGAATATGCTGAAAAAAACAAGCGCAATGTAGAATTGATTGATTCAATTTTAAATAAGGCTCGTCCTCAAAAGACGGAGCATGGCGTTCATTGTGAAGGCTTGACACATCGTGAAGCAAGTGTACTTTTAGCTTGTGATATTCCTGAAAAAGTAGAGGAAATGTATAAGCTTGCCAATGAAATCAAACAAGCATTTTATGGCAATCGTATTGTGATGTTTGCCCCATTATATTTATCAAACTATTGTGTGAATGGATGTGTATATTGTCCTTATCATATGAAAAATAAACATATCAAGCGTATTAAATTAACCCAAGATCAGATTCGTGATGAAGTTATTGCTTTGCAGGATATGGGACATAAACGTTTGGCCATTGAAGCAGGCGAAGACCCAGTTCATAACTCAATTGAATATATTTTAGAATCTATTAAAACTATTTATTCAATTCAACATAAAAATGGTGCGATTCGCCGTGTCAATGTAAATATTGCAGCTACAACGGTTGAAAACTATCGTAAGTTAAAAGAAGCTGGAATCGGAACATATATCTTATTTCAGGAAACATATAATAAGAAAAGTTATTTAGAGTTGCATCCAACAGGTCCTAAACATGATTATGATTATCATACAGAAGCTATGGATAGAGCTATGGAAGGTGGAATTGATGATGTTGGTTTAGGCGTATTGTTTGGTTTAGAGGGCTATCAATATGAATTTGCCGGGTTGATGATGCATGCAGAACACTTAGAAGCTGTTCATGGTGTAGGTCCACATACAATTAGTGTGCCTCGTGTAAAACATGCAGATGATATTGATCCAGAAGCATTTGATAATAGTTTGGATGATGAAATTTTTGAAAAAATTGCGGCATGTATCCGTATTGCCGTTCCATATACAGGAATGATTATTTCAACTCGTGAGTCTCAAGAAGTTCGTGGAAAAATGCTTCATTTAGGTGTTTCTCAAATTAGTGGAGCAAGTCGTACATCTGTTGGTGGATATACAGAAGAAGATCGTCCTCATGATTCAGAACAATTTGATGTGTCGGATCAAAGAACATTGGATGAAGTTGTAAATTGGTTGATGCAGCTTGGCTACATACCTTCTTTCTGTACTGCATGTTATAGAGAAGGAAGAACAGGAGATCGTTTCATGTCTTTGTGTAAGACAGGACAAATCCAAAATTGTTGTCATCCAAACGCATTGATGACTTTATGTGAATATTTAGTTGATTATGCGAGTGAAGATACAAAGAAGATTGGTTTTGAATTGATTGAAAAAGAATTAAATAAGATTCCAAATGCGAAGGCTCAACAAATTGCTCGTGAAAATGTAGAAGCCATCAAATCTAGTAATCGTAGAGATTTTAGGTTCTAATATGTCTAATTTAAATAGTACAGTAAGTGCCAATCGCACACACATTGGATTTTTCGGTTTAAGAAATGCTGGAAAATCCAGTGTCGTCAATGCGATTACTAACCAGAGTATGTCATTAGTTTCTAATATAAAGGGAACTACGACAGATCCTGTAAAGAAATCTATGGAAATCTTACCGATTGGACCTGTTGTAATTGTGGATACACCGGGTATGGATGATGAAGGAACTTTGGGTGAGTTAAGAATCAAAAGAACATTAGAAGTTTTAAAAACAATTGATATAGCTGTATTGGTTGTGGACGCAAATGTGGGTTTACAAGAAGTAGATTTGGATTTGATTGGCATGTTTAAAGAAAATAAATTACCTTACTTTATAGCTTTTAATAAGTGTGATTTGGTTGAAGAAAAGAAAGAGTTGGCTTCTAATGAAATCTATGTGAGTGCATTAAAGAATGTAAATATAGATGGATTAAAACATATGTTGGCATCCAACACAAAGAATCAGGAAGATAAGACAATTATTGGTGATTTGATTGATTCGGGTGATGTTGTTGTGCTTGTGATTCCGATTGATAAGTCAGCACCTAAGGGAAGATTGATTTTACCACAACAACTTGTGTTAAGAGATATCTTGGATCATCATGCGATTGGTATGACATGTCAGGTTGAAGAGCTTGAAGAAACATTAAAAAGAGTGACTCCAAAATTAGTTATTACGGATTCTCAGGCTTTTAATAGGGTAAGTCAGATTGTGGATAAATCGATTCATTTAACTTCTTTCTCCATTCTTATGGCACGTTTAAAAGGAAGTTTAGCTACAGTTCTTGAAGGGGCAAATAAGCTAGATCATCTACAAGATGGGGATTGTATATTGATTAGTGAAGGTTGTACGCACCATAGACAGTGTGGTGATATTGGCACAGATAAGCTTCCAAAATGGATTTTGAATTATACAAAGAAGAATGTAACTTTTGAATTTACTTCAGGTCATGGATTTAAGGAAGATCTTTCAAAATATAGTGTTGTGATTCATTGTGGTGCATGTATGTTAAATGAAAAAGAAGTACAGTCTAGAGTGAAAGAGTGCAAGAAACAGGGTGTTCCTTTCACAAATTATGGTATTGTGATTGCGAAAATGAACGGGATTTTAGATCGTTCTGTAGAGGTGTTTTAATCTGAAAATATAATTTATGAAAAGGAGAAGTTAGAAGTACAAAAGGGCGCAA
>OFPS01000244.1_pt1 | contig 60320 bp, 70 predicted proteins | sample 1542111 | NCBI WGS metagenome assembly OFPS01 (sample SAMN04209233, study PRJEB22552) | human gut metagenome | biome: gut; material: feces | host: Homo sapiens | place: USA: Oklahoma | reverse complement strand
CTCGACATGGCGAAGAATAATCGTCTTAATCAATTCAGCCGCAAGTTTTGGATCATCATTACATACAATATATTTATATTGAGATACCATCTTCATTTCATTGCTAGCTTTCGCAAGTCTTTGCTGAATGATTTCTTCCGGTTCTGTACTACGACCACGAATACGTCTTTCTAATTCCTCCATTGAAGGTGGAATAATAAAGATTGAAACGGCATCCGGACATTTTTCCTGTACCTGAATAGCACCTTGCACTTCAATTTCTAATAAAACATTCTTTCCTTCATCACGTAAACGATTAACTTCTTTTAAAGGTGTTCCATAGTAATTTCCAACAAACTCAGCCCACTCCAAAAGACCACCTTCTTGAATGGCTTTCTCAAAGTCTTCTCGTGTTGAGAAAAAATAATCTTTTCCATCGACCTCTCCAGCACGCGGTTTACGTGTAGTCATTGAAGTTGAATAAGCTAAATTTAGACGTTCATCTTTTTCAAAATATTTACGAATTGTCCCTTTACCTACACCACTAGGACCACTCAAAATAATTAATAGACCTCTTTCCATGTGAATCTTGCTCTCCCTCTTTTCCATCCATTTTACAAGTCCAAACCATGTGTGTCAAATTTTATTTAACTATGTTATAATTTTTATCAGACCAAGGAGGTTTTTATGGCAATCGACGGATTATTTTTATACAATATTCAAGAAAAATTAAACGCATATACCCCATGTAAAATTGGTAAAATACAAAATATCAGCGATGAAGAAATCTTGATCCATCTTCACACGCGTAATGATGGAAATCAAAAACTTGTCATCAACGTACATTCCAATACAAATCGTGTATATATCGCAAACTTTATTCCAGGCATTCAACCCGAACCATCCAACTTTGTGATGGTATTAAGAAAGTTATGTTCCCAAGCCATTGTCGAATCCTTTGAACAAGTTGGCTTTGATCGTATTTTATGTTTACATTTATCTTGTCGTAATGAATTTCAAGATTTAGTAAAATACGATTTAAATATCGAGCTCATGGGTAAATATGCCAATCTTATTTTAGTCAAAGAGGGTGTAATTGTAGATGCATTAAAACGTATTCCTGTATATGAAAATGCAAAACGATTCATTCATCCTGGTGCAAAATATGTAGCTCCTACCCAACCAGAAAAGAAAAATCCATTTGAGGTTCAAGATCTTGATTTAGACCAAAGTCTAGTCAAACAAATCTATGGCTTTTCTCCATTACTTTCAAATGAATTTTTGTATCGTATGAACAATAACGAAAAATATATCGACATATTAAATGAAGTGGTGAATTCAAATACTTTATACATTTATAAAAAAGATTTTCATTGCATTGAATTAAAACATTTAAATGAACAAGCTAAAACCTATACAATCATGGAAGGCTTAAATCATTTATATGAAGAAGATGAACAAAAGAAACGTATTAAAGAACAATATGGTGATATTATTCGTACAGTCGATAAAGAAAAAAATAAACAAATAAAAAAACTTCCAAAGCTTGAACAAGCCTTAGAAGATGGTAAAGACTATCATAAATATCAAGAATATGGTGATTTGATTTTTGCGTACATGTACCAAATCAAAAAAGAAAAGACAATCATCTTACCTTCGTTTGAAACCAATGAAGATGTAACAATCCCAATTGATATGCGTTATGATCTAAAAACAAATGCGAATAAATACTATCAGAAATATCATAAGATGAAACGAAGTTTAGTGATTTTAGAAGAACAAATCAATCAATGTAAAGAAGATATTGAATACTATACACAACTTGAAGAGCAATTACAGCATTGTAGCGTATTTGATGCAGGAGAAATCCGTGAGGAATTGATCAAGCAACGTGTTTTAATGCCTAAAAAAGAAAATAAAAGAAAAAAGAAGAACAATAAACCCAACGTTCTTCATCTTGTTTTTGATGATTGTGAAATCTATGTCGGTAAAAACAACATTCAAAATAATTATGTAACACACCAAGTCTCAAGAAAAAACGATTTATGGTTTCATGTAAAAGACTATCATGGATCTCACGTTCTATTAAAGAGTGATGACTTTACAGAAACACAAATTCGACTATGTGCAATGTTGGCGGCCTACTACTCCAAAGGTAAAGATTCAAGTTCTGTACCGGTTGACTATTGTTTGATTTCTCAAATCAAGAAAGTACCTGGCTCTAAAATTGGTTTTGTGACCATGAAATCCAATAAAACAATCTATATAGATCCAGATGAAACTTATTTATTAGAAATCATTAAAAATCATCAAGTAAAGTAAAAGAGATGGAAAATTCCATCTCTTTTTTTATCCTTTTACTTCAATAGTAGAACCATCCGGTCCTGGTGTGTTTTTCAAGTAATCAATGATTTCCTCACGCTTATCCGCTTTACAAGGTTTACAAGCAATATGATCCATATCACCTGAAACCAAGGCTTCAGCCATACCGCTACATCCAGGGAATCCACAACCACCACAGTTATAACCAGGTAGTAATGATGTTACTTTTTCAACACGTACATCTGCTTCTACTTTTAAATATTTGTCGGCAACACCTAGACCTAATCCAAGCACTGCACCAAGTACAAGCATCATAATTACGGCTACGATTACCATATTTATTCTCCCTTCACTTGATTGTGAGCTGGATTGTTAGTGCACGCAAAATCTTTACATCCATCACAATCCGCTTTTAAATCTTCACACCCCTCTGGTTTGGGTGTTTTTTTATTCATTAAATACAAAACAATATAGATAGCGACTAATGCGCCAAAAAACAATATTGCCAATAAATATCTCATTATACAATTCCTGTAAAGCAAGAGAATGCCATAGCCATGATGGCAGCTACAATCAAGGCGATTGGATTACCAACGAAGGCATTTGGAACTTCACTTTGCTCTAATCTTTCACGAATTGTTGAGAAAATGAATAATACAAGGGCAAATCCTAATGGAGTACCAATTGAGTATACTAACATTTGTGCAAAATTATAACTATTTGAGATATTTACTAAACATACATTTAATACAACACAGTTTGTTGTGATCAAAGGTAAGTAAACACCTAAAGATTTATAAAGAGCAGGACTTGTCTTTTTAATAAACATTTCTGTCAACTGAACTAAAGAGGCAATTACTAAGATAAATGTAATCAAATCCATAAATTCAAGTTGTAAAGGTACAAGTACTAAATAATAAAGTGCATATGTAACCAATGCAGCAACAACGATAACGAAGACAACGGCCACACCCATACCAATTGCTGAGCTTTTCTTTTTAGAAACACCCATGAATGGACACATACCTAAGAATTGAGTTAAGATAACGTTATTTACTAATACACTCGTTACTAAAAGTGCCATTAATTCACCCATCTTACTTTTCCTCCTTTGTTGCAGCTTCTTCCTTAGCTGTTACATGTTGTTTATAAGCACCAACAGCGGCTGCTAAAACCGCAAATGTAATGAAAGCTCCAACACTAGATCCAAAGATACTAATTGTGAAGTTTTCAGGAATAATGTGTAAGTTCAACCAAACTTGCGCTTCATTGAATGGGTTTACCACTTTAATTCCACCTGTCGAAATCAATTCACGAATAAATGACATCGAAAGCACTGCTAAAGTATATCCTAGACCCATTCCTAAACCATCAAGAGCTGAATCCAAAATTCCGTTTTTACTAGCGAAAGCTTCCGCACGACCCAAGATGATACAGTTAACTACGATCAATGGAATAAATACACCTAAGCTTGTATTTAAACTTGGCGCATAGGCTTGAATCAACATTTGAATGATCTTAACCAAAGTAGCGATAATAACAATATAAACTGGAATACGAATTTCATCTGGCGTAATTTTACGAACACATGAAATGATTACGTTTGACATGATCAAAACGATAATAACACTAACACCCATACCAATCGCATTATTTACAGTTGTAGTAATGGCTAGTGTCGAACAAATTCCTAAGAATAATGAGAATACTGGGTTATCTTTAATTAAACCCGCTTTAAAGTTTTCAAAACGATTCATCTAGATAACCTCCTTACTTTAATTGATCGACAAGTTTTGCCGCTTCATGAATACCACTCACAACAGGTCCTGAAGAAACCGTTGCACCAGAAATTGTATCCAATTGTCCAGTTGCATCTTTTCCTTCTAAAGATTTCTTAAATGGAGCTTCCGTTACTTGAGATCCTAGACCTTTTGTATCTCCATTACTAATGGCATTGTATTTATCAATTTTCTTTGAATCTTTATCAATAGATACTAAGAATACAGTTCCATCCTTATATCCACTAACACTCATGTTAAAAATATAAACATTTTTATATTCATAAACCTTTTGAACGGTTTTTGAATCCAAAGTTTTATTCACTAATTTAAAATCATTTGAATTTGCATCTGGATACATAGCTAATAATGATTCTTTTTCTTGTCTTTCGTTATTTTCAGCAATAACTGGAGCTGTCATTTGATTTGCGAATGCTAAGGCACCACCAGCAACTGCACTTACAATAGCCAAGAATAAACCTAAATGTACAATCTTGTTCATAGAGTTACCTCCATCGTTTCAACAACAGCTGCTGTTTCAGGGATAGTATCTACCTTTTGAATAGAGCTAGCTGCATAGAAACTAATAGCTAAACCAATCAATGCTAAACAAGCACAAACAATTCTAGATTTCTTAACCAATTCTAATTGTTTACCATCGAAACATGACTCGATCCATGGAGTAAACATATTCATCAATAAGATGGAATATAAACATCCTTCTGGAAGATTGGCTTTTAAACGAATCAATGTAGTTATAATAGCTGCACCCATTGCGAATACAACTCGTCCACTTGCACTTGTTGGACTTGTTACTGGATCGGTTAACATAAATACAGCACCAAAAATAACACCACCCGTTAACAAGTGTAATAATGGATACCAAATAAAGGCCGGAATACCATTGTATGAATCAATTCCTGTAATCAAAGCTACAACAGCCGTTAGTACAAAAATCGTTCCTAAATAGACAACGGGAACTCTCCAGTCAATGATTTGACGAACCGCAAGCACAACACCAATAATCAAAATTAAGATAGAGAATGTTTCACCAATAGAACCAGGATATGTTCCTAAAGCTAGACCTACAAATCCTCCATATTGTGATAAAAATGAATCTAATACAGTAGCATTTGCTGGTAGCCAATGATAAGCACTCGCAATCACTGTAGTTGGTGTTGCTTGTGAAATAAGTCCAACACTCACACCTGTAAATGCCTGTAAAATAACAGCACGACCTACAGCTGCAGGGTTAAAGATATTTTGTCCAAAACCACCAAATAATAATTTTGCAAGTACAATTGCGAATACTGTCGCAATAATAACTGCATAACAAGACATGTTAACAGGTACCATCAAAGTTAAAATGATAGCTGTTACCCATCCAAATGAGCTCTTTAAGAAAGTTTTAATATCTTTCTTCATAATCTTTGCGAAGATGGATTCGCAAACAAATGTAGTAATTAAAGAACAAGCTAATAAAAGAACACAATGTAAAGCAGCATCAGTACCCCATGCAGATGCATAGTAAATTACGGCTGCTACAAACACAACTAATAAACTTAAAGATAATTCTTTCATGATACGTTGTGTTGACAAGTTATTCTTAATGCTTGGACTTACATGAAAAGTAAATTTCATTTGAATCCTCCCTACTTTTTCTTAAGCATAACAATACGTTTTGCCTTACGAACATTTTCAGTTACATCGATATGAGAAGGACAAATATAAGTACACATTCCACATTCGATACAACTCATAACACCACGTTTTGACATTTCGTCCACGTCATTTGCCTTCAATGCAGCTGTAATTCTTACAGGCTGTAAACCACTTGGACAATGATCACTACATTTACCACAACGTAAACAGGCGATCGCATCATCATTTGCAGCTGGAAGTACAGTTAATGCATTCATAGCACGATCAACGACAAACATATCATTGACAATGGTTTTACCCATCATAGGTCCACCAGAAATCAAGCGAACTGTATCTTGTGTATATCCACCACAAGCTTGAATGATCTCACTTACAGGCATACCAACTGGTACACATACATTGTGTGGATCTTTTACACATTCACCACTCACTGTTAAATTCTTTTGTGTGATGGCTTCCCCTTTTTCAAAGGCTTTCGCAATCGCAATGGCACTTGAAGCATTTCCAATGATAGCACCAGCTTCAGCAGGTAATCCACCATATTCTTTATGTAATACTTCACGTACTAAAACACGTTCCCAACCCATTGGGTAAACATCAGGGACTGGATATACCTCAACACCAGCCGCATCTGTCAATGCAGATTTCACTTTTTCAATTAAATCCGGGTGAGATTCTTTGATACAAATGTAAACCGTTTTAGCTTCAGCCATCTTCTTCATGATTTTAGCACCTGTAACTAAATCTTGGGCATCATCCATAACAGAGCGGTAATCGGCTGTAATATAAGGCTCACATTCTACGGCATTGATCAATACATAATCAACTCCATCTGGTTTCATATATTTTACATAGGTTGGAAAACCAGCTCCACCTAAACCAACAATACCTGCATTTTTTACAAAATCAACACACTCTTCTCTTGTAGCACTTTGCCAGTCTAATGGTGCGAATGATTGAACTTTGGTTTGTTTAAAATCGCATTCAATCACCATGTGATTTTGTGGACGCAAAGAATTGTGCATACGTTTAACAATTCCTTTATAAGTTCCAGAAACACTTGAATAAATTGGCACATAAAAACCTGACTTTGTTTCAGCCAGTTTTGTTCCAACGGATACAGTATCTCCCTCTTGAACAAGAATATCAAAATCTAAAGTACGTCCTGCTACTAAAGGAATATAAACTTCCTTTTTAGGCATAAGATGTAATAATTCAGACTTTTCTGTCAATTCTTTTTTACCAGGGATATGCTGTCTCATCGGTCCTAAAAATAGTGACATATAAATCCTACCTCCCATTTATACTTTCTAATCATAGGCCTTTTTTTTCACAAGTTCAAGAATTTTTTGACAATTTCCCATAATTTAGGTAAGTACTTACATTTACATTAAACGCAATTCATCATATAATACTTTTATGCAAAAAAATAAATCTATATTATCATGGCTTGTCTTATCGATTTGTTTTCTAATCTTTATAAGTTCTGTCATATTCTTCGTTCAAAACAAAGACAATGAAACAACAGAAAACCTCAATGTTACATTAACAGATGTTGGCTTTGACACGCCCATCACTCTAAATTGCTCATGTTCACAAGCAGATTTTGCGAAATATACAAAAGTCTTACGAAAGACATTTAAAGAAAACAACAAACGATTCGACCAATACCATGCCTATAAAAATATGAATAACCTATATACTTTGAATCATGAAGCTTATGATCATCCGATTCAAATGGATGAAACCTTTATAGATTGTTTAAAACTAGCCATGAAGATGCAATCAGAAAACTCGCAATTTGACATCAGTCAAGGAGCCCTATTAAATTTATGGCATGATGCAAGAGAAAATACACAAGTGCCACCTAGTGATGAAAAGATTCAAGAAGCTTTAAATCATATTGACCTAGATAATATTCAAATTAATAAAAATGAAGTATCTTATTTAGATTCACAATTATCCATTGATTTAGGTGCCATTGCCAAAGGATATACCACTCAACTTGCCAAAGAAGCATTAAATAAAGCCGGATTAAAAAATGGCTATATCAATGCCGGTGGTAACGTTGTCTTACTTGGCGAAAAAGAAGATGGATCCAATTGGAAGATTGGTATTCAAAGTCCAGATTCTAGTGATGCTCTAGTTCAATATGAAACAAAAAAAGCCACATGTTTAGTCACAAGTGGAGATTACCAAAGATATTTTACATATAAACATAAAAAGTATTCCCATATTATTGATCCTAAAACCGGTTATCCTGCAAACTATGTTCATAGTGTAACCGTCATCACAAACGATTCAGGCAAAGCCGATGCCTTAAGTACAACATTATTCTGTATGAGTGTAGAAGATGGAAAGAAATATCTATCGACTCTTGATTATGATGTACAAGCGATATGGATCGTAGATAAAGATAGTGATGTTTTATCGGATTTAGAAACAAAAGATTATAAAATCATCACAACCGATAAAATAAAAAACAGAGTAACTCTTGCCGATTAGAGTTACTCTTTTCATTTACATATTAGTCATGTAATACGTGGTTACAACGATCACACAATCCATCTTCATTATCAGATTCCGTGTAGTTCCAGCAACGAGGACATACATGGCCTGTAGCCTTTTCTACTTTAACCTGACAAACTTCAAATTGTTCTAATTCATCCGTTGTGAATGTTACTTTAGATACAATAAACCATTGTGCTGCATTACTTAATACACGATTCATAATTTCTTTTTGTGCATCACTTACATGTAATACGACATGTGCTTCTAATGATTTACCAATTAAACCTTGAGCACGTGCATTTTCTAATGCTTTGAAGACATCCTTACGAACTTTGAATAATTCTTCCATATCCGCTTTGATCTTTTCAACATCAAAATCCAATTCTAGATCTTTGAATGTAGTTAAGTGGATACTTTCTGCATCAAAGTGCATGTAGTCATTTACTTCTTCACAAGTATGAGCCAAGATTGGAGCCCACAATTTAGTCATTACTTCAACGGCATTGTAAAGTACAGTTTGAACTTGACGACGAACTGGTGCATCTTCTTTTTCAATATAAAGAATATCCTTCGTGTAATCTAAGTAATAAGCTGATAATTCGTTTGTCATTAAGTTTGTCAAATATGTAACAACATCGGAGAAACGATATTCATTATAAGCTTTTCTACAGTAATCTACAGCATCCTTTAATTCGGTTAAAATATATTGATCCAATTCACTTAATTCATTGAAGTTTACACAATCTTTGGCAGTAAATTTTTGATCATCTAAGTTTGCCATTAAGAAACGCAATGTATTACGTACCTTACGATAGTTTTCACTTACTTGTTTCAAGATCTTTTGACCCATTGAAACATCCGCTTGATAATCTACACTACAAGCCCATAAACGTAAGATATCTGCACCATATTTTTTAGTGATTTCACTAGGTGCAACGGCATTCCATTGTGATTTAGACATCTTAACGCCCTTTTCATCCATAACGAAACCATGTGATAATACTTGTTTGTATGGAGCTTTACCATGAACGGCAGTACCAACAATCAAACTTGAGTTGAACCATCCACGATATTGGTCACTACCTTCAAAATATAAATCTGCAGGATAGCCTAGGCCACGATCCATCATAGCTCCAGTATGACTTGATCCTGAGTCAAACCAAACATCCATAGTATCTGTTTCTTTACGGAAGATACCATTTGGAGAATGTTCATTCGTATATCCTTCTGGTAATAAATCTTTAACATCTCTTTCAAACCAAACATTAGATCCATATTCACCAACTAATTTGGCAACATGATCAAAGATGGCTTGATCCATGATTGGAGTATCATCTTCACCATAAACAATTGGAATTGGAACACCCCAAGCACGTTGACGAGAAATACACCAGTCATTACGATCGGCAATCATATTGTGCATACGTTGTTCACCCCAGGCAGGTACCCAAGATACAGAGTGAATTTGTTCTAATAATTCATCACGAATTTGATCAATTGACGCAAACCATTGTGTTGTAGCACGGAAAATAATTGGCTTTTTAGTACGCCAGTCATGTGGGTATGAGTGCGTGATGAATTGAAGTTTTAATAATACACCCAATTCATCTAATTTTTGAGTGACTGTTTTGTTGGCATCTTCCACATATTGACCAGCAAGCCATTCGCCAACATCATCCATCATGCAACCTTGTGCATCCACGTTACAATATACTGGTAAACCATATTTCATACCAATATTAAAGTCATCTACACCAAATCCAGGTGCTGTATGAACACATCCAGTACCAGCATCGGCTGTTACGTGATCACCACACATCAATAGACTTTCTCTTTCTGGATACAATGGGTGAGCACAAGTAATATATTCGAATTCTTTACCTTTGAAAGTTTTTAAAACATCGCGCTTTTCAACTTCGAACTTATCACACAATTCTTCAACCATGCTTGAAAGCATAATCAATTTACCCTTTTCTGTATCCACTAATGAATAATCAAAATCAGGGTTCACACTGATTCCTAAGTTTGCAGGAATAGTCCAAGGTGTTGTTGTCCAAATGACGAAGTTGCAATCTGTATCTAATACGCCTTTTCCGTCTTTAACGGCAAATTTAACATAAATTGTTGGACTCTTAACATCTTTATATTCAACTTCTGCCTCCGCTAAAGCCGATTCACTACTTGGTGACCAATAAACCGGTTTTAATCCTTTGTAGATCAAACCTTTCATAGCCATCTTTCCAAAGATTTCGATTTGGTGTTTTTCAAAACCCTTTTGAAGAGTGATATAAGGATGATCATAATCTCCAATTGATCCTAAGCTTAAGAATCCTGCTTTTTGATTCGCTACTTGCTTTAAAGCATAGTCATAACAGATTTTTCTAAATTCAGCAATTCCCATTTTCTTACGGTCATAGCCCAATTTAGTAACTGCAGTTTCAATTGGTAAACCATGAGTATCCCATCCTGGAATATATGGTGTTTTGTATCCTTCCATAAAGTGAGATTTTACAATTACATCTTTTAACACTTTATTTAAGGCATGTCCTAAGTGGATATCCCCATTGGCATAAGGAGGACCATCATGTAACACAAATGATTCTGCTCCTTCTCTTCTTTCTAACATCTTTTCATACAATTTTTCATCTTGCCAGCGTTTTTGGAAACCAGGCTCTTTTTTAGTCAAATTTCCACGCATTTCAAATGCCGTTTTAGGCATATGAAGAGTTTCTTTGTAGTCCATACTTTATCTCCTTTTCAAAATAAAAAAACGCCCTTAAAAAAGGACGTAATAAACACGCGGTACCACCTTACTTCATAGTTTTCACTATGCACTTTCATGAGATAACGGTTCAACCGGATCAAACTACTATGATTTCGTAAGATCAGCTCAAAAGGGATACCTAAATTCTTATTCATACAATGTTTCACCAAAAACTTCATTGCTCTCTACAATCATAACGAATAAAGGCGTGTCTTTATCTTAGCTAGATATATTGATCAAAGTTCAAAACAAGTCTTCCCTTTTTTGTGGTTGAAACAACCTCTTTAAACTGGAATCGACCCGTTTTTCTGATTGACACGAAATCATTATTGCACAATTGTAAATTTTGTTCAAGTACCACATCATTAACTTTCACAAATCCTGCATGAATCTTTTTTAATGCTTCACTTCTAGAACAATGTGACAATTGCGCAACTACACTATCTAAACGTAAACTGCTGCACATAACACGTATTTCTTGTTTATTATTTTTTATGATTTCATAATCCAAACATACTTCAAACTGAACTGTACACTTACCAATCTGCGTACAATTATCGATAATATATTTTGAAATCTTTTCCTTACAAAATATATACAAATCATCTTCTTGTACAATCAAATCTCCAATGACACTTCTTTCAATACCCGAATGCATTAAACAACCTAATAAATCGGAATGTGTCAGTGTTTTGAATTTTGAATTGTATGTGGCATGAAGACAGACACAATCACTAAAACCTTCATAGCCTTCCGGTATAAAACATGCGATCTTTCTTTCTGCATTCTCGTACCCACCATCAAAAACGACACATATATTTTTAGGGACCATGTTTTGAAGAATGGCTTGTTCAGAAATCGATAAAAAATAGGTCATGATCCGCCTATTTTGTTTTTGAAAGATACGAATTTGATCTTTCATCTGCGAAATAAACACCTCATGACCTACCATAAATGAGCTCATTAAAAGTAATTATTAGTCTTCATCTTCGAAGTCATCAGGACTTCCTAATGAAATAGTTCCTTGTACACCAATTTCAGCTGGAGAACATAAAATCACGTTCTGACCAATTTTCTGAATTTTACCATCAAGTGCATAAACAACACCTGTTAAAAAATCAATAGTACGTTGTGCATAGTCACGATCTAGCTTATGTAAGTTAACTACAACAGCACGACCTTCTTTTAAACGTTGTCCTACTTCTTCAGCTTCTCCAAAGCTTCTTGGTTCAAACAATACCATTTTTGTATTCGAATTCAAAGAAGTTGCGTTCGTACGAGCTTTTGGTCTCTCGTAACGACTTTGAGGTTCTACTTCTTCTACCTTTTCAGCTTGTGGTGCTTCTTGATAATCGTCTTCTTCTTCGATTGGAGCAACGAAGTCTTTTACTTTATCCATAAATCCCATGGGAAAAACCTCCTTAACGAACATAATTATAGCACAAAGAATAACTTATTCAAACTTATATTCTTTTTTTTATTTCCAATTAAAAGACATGCCAATTTGACATGCCTTTTTACATATTATTCAGTTTCAATTAATCCGTATCCACCATCATGACGTTTGTAGCAAACGGCAATTTTGTTTGTTTCATCATCTGTATAAATGAAGAAATCATGTCCTAATAATTCCATCTTCATAATAGCTTCATCCAAGCTCATTTCTTTTGGAACGATTGATTTAGTACGAACAACTTCATCATCATCTACTTCTTCATCATTAAATAATTCATGATCTAAGAAAGCTTCGGCAAGTGATTCTTTATTTTTACGTGTTAAACGTGTTTTTGTTCTACGAATTTGATCTTCCAATTTATCTACAGCAAGATCGATAGCTGCATATAAATCATCGTCTACAACCTCCGCACGAAGAATCGCATAACGCGTTGGGATTGTAACTTCAATTTTTTGTTTTGTAGGATATGTACGAACTAAAACATTAGCTACATCATCCTCACTAATAATGAAGTACTTTGTTAAAACATCTAATTTTTTATGGATCTTATCTGAGATTCCTTCAGTGACTGTGATGTTTTTTCCTACAATATTGACTTTCATATTATGTACCTCCTATATGATTTCTATTGCTACTTAGATTATAACACTTTTATTTTGTTTTACACTTTTCGACAAGAAATGACAAAAATATAACCAACTTTGCCAAGGAGGTTGACAAGTAAAATGTAACTATTTTCAGAAAATAACTTGCACATTTTCAAGGATTAAGCTATAGTATACACAGGTGATTAACATGAACATTCAATCTACATATTTTTACTTTTACTTTAGATAGCCCTAATAGAACCAATCAAAACAGAATGGTATTTTTATTAGGGCTTTTAAGCATTAACAATTCGAACGGTTAATGCTTTTTTGTTACTCACAAATGGAAAGAAGGATATTACTATGATTATTACTTTAAAGAAAAATGCACCAAAACACGATGTCGACAAATTAATTCACAAATTCGAAGGAATGAATCTTCAAGTCACAATGATCCAAGGCGATAACTACAATGTCTTTGGTTTAGTTGGAGATACAAGTATCGTCGATGAAAAAAGCGTTATGGCAAACCCCATTGTATATAACGTACAACGTGTTGCCCAGCCTTATAAATTAGCCAATCGTATGTTCCATCCAGAAGATACCATTGTAGATGTAAATGGAATTAAAATCGGTGGTAAAAAAATTGCCATGATTGCAGGCCCATGTTCCGTAGAGGGTGAAGATCAAATATGTCGTATTGCCAAAGAAGTTAAACAAGCAGGAGCCGATATGTTAAGAGGTGGCGCTTATAAACCAAGAACAAGTCCATATGCTTTCCAAGGTATGGGTACAGCTGGAATCATGGCCATGGTAAAAGCTAGACAAGAAACAAAACTTCCTATTGTATCTGAACTTATGAGTGCAGAACATTTGGATGAATTCGTTGAAAATGTAGATATCATTCAGATTGGTGCTCGTAATATGCAAAACTTTGACTTATTAAAAGCTGTGGGAAAAACAAAAAAACCAATCTTATTAAAACGTGGTATGAGTGCTACGATTCAAGAATGGATCATGGCAGCTGAATATATTATGTCCGAAGGAAATCCAAATGTCATCTTCTGTGAACGTGGTATTCGTACTTTTGAAACCTATACACGTAATACATTAGATTTAAGTGTTGTACCCATTATTAAAGAAAGAACACACTTACCTATTATCATTGATCCAAGTCATGCAGCTGGAGATTATAAATTAATTGAATCTTTATCTTTAGCCGCTATTGCAGCTGGAGCAGATGGATTGATCATTGAAGTGCATGATGATCCAGAAAATGCATGGAGTGATGGAGCCCAAAGCTTAAAACCTAAACGCTATGCCGAACTTGTTAAAAAAGGTAAAGCCATTGCCAAAGTAGTTGGTAGAGAACTATAAGAAACTGCACACGCAGTTTCTTTTTATGTTACAATGCTTTGGGTGATACAATGAATAATCCTTATCCTTATTCAAATGACAATAAAAGATACCAAACAATCAATTACTATTTTCGTAATACATACCATCAAAAAGTGGCTAAGATTCCATTGAATGCAGGTTTTACCTGTCCAAATCGCGATGGAACAAAAGGAAGTGGTGGATGTACTTTCTGTTCCAGTATGGGCTCAGGCGATAGTATTCTATGTTTTGATGATTCGTTGCAGAAACAATATAAAGAAGGCTTAAAACGCATGCAAAATAAGTGGCCTGATTGTATTGGGTTTGCCTACTTTCAAAGCTATTCCAATACATATGCCCCACTTGAAACCTTAAAAAAAGTATATGATCCATTCTTTAAAAATCCAGATATTTGTGGAGTTGCGATTGCGACTCGTGCCGATTGTTTAAATGATGAAATCATAGACTATTTAAATAGTCAAAATAAAGAAGTCTGGCTAGAACTCGGCCTTCAAAGTGTACATGAAGACACAATGGAAAAGTGTAATCGTAAACATAGTACACAAATTGTGTTTGATTGGTTAGACAAATTAAAATCGACAAACATCAAAACATGTGTACATATTATTAATGGTTTACCTAATGAAACAAAATCCGACATGTTAGAAACGGTTAAACAGATTTCTAAACATCCTATAGATGCGATTAAGATCCATATGCTGCATTTAATCGAGGGCACACAAATGGCAAAAGAATATAAAGAACATCCATTTCATATTCTAACTTTAGAAGAGTATGTCGATATTGTAGTGGATCAATTGGAATTATTACCACAAGAAGTTATCATTGAACGATTAACAGGGGATGGTATTGCGAAAGATTTGATTGAACCAAAATGGACAATCAAAAAAACGATTGTGACAAACGAAATTGATAAGTTAATGGTAAAAAGAAATACGTGGCAAGGCAAAAATGTCTAACCACGTATTTTTATTTTTATTTCAAATTTAAACAATAATATCTTTTCTTACCACGACGAATGATTACATAGTTTGATACATAGGCTTGCGTAGAATCAATAACTAATGTTTCATCATTGACTTTGACACCATTTAAGCTAATGGAATTTCCTTTGATCCATTCTCTAGCTTCACGACGACTCGAAGCAATCTTAGCCTCCACTAAAACATCAATTAAAGACTTTCCAGCTTCTTGATCAACTTTATCCATATTTTTAACCGCATCCAAACGTTGTTGTTCATCCAAATCATTTAATTGACCTCTAAATAAGGCATTTGTGATTTTTAAAGCTGATTCTAAACCTTCTTCACCATGTAAATCACGAACCACTTCTTCTGCCAATTTCTTTTGAGCTTCACGTCTTCCAGCATCTTCCTTTAAAGATACTTCTAAAGCATCAATTTCTTCTTTTGTTAAGAATGTTAATTTCTTTAAATATTCAATAACCTTTGAATCATCTGTATTAAACAAGAATTGGTATAGTTCATAAGGAGATGTCTTTTTAGGATCCAACCAAACAGTTCCCGTTTCACTCTTACCAAATTTAGTTCCATCTGCCTTTGTGATGAGTGGCATTGTTAAGCCATAACATTTTACATCGGCACCACATTTTTTACGAATCAATTCCAAACCAGAAGTGATATTTCCCCATTGATCCTGTCCACCAATCTGCATTGTACAACCTCTTGTTTGGTAAAGATTTAAGAAGTCTAACGATTGAAGGATCATATATGAAAATTCTGTATAACTGATTCCTGAATCCAAACGTTTTTTTACTGTTTCTTTATTCAGCATATAATTCACATTGAATAATTTTCCATAATCACGTAAGAAATCAATGATTGTGATGTCTTTTGTCCAATCTAAGTTATTTACCATGTCAAAGCCCCATAATTTAGAGATTTGTGCATGCAATGCATCATAATTTGACTTTAATACTTCACTAGTCAACATACTTCTTTCTCCAGTAGCCTTTGGATCACCGATAAATCCAGTCGCTCCACCAACCAACATAATTGGGTGGTGTCCATGTTTTTCTAAACGTTTGGCCATCAACAATGATGAATAGTGTCCAATGTGTAAACTATCCGCTGTTGGATCTGTACCAATATAAAATGTGACTTCCCCATTATTAATTACATCTTCCACTTCTTCACTTGTGACGTTGTCAACTAGACCACGCCATTTCAATTCTTCAAATAATTCCATTTTGTCCTCCCTGAAAATAAAAAAAATCGCCCAATAAGGACGATTTGATCGCGGTACCACCTTACTTCATACAAAATATTTTTTGTATGCACTTAAACCTTTAACGCAGGTATACGTCAAAATTGAAGCTCCAAGGTGTATTCCACAGGTCTATTTGAAACTTTACACCAGCCAGTTTCTCTCTAAGAAATAGATAATCTGTGTACTCTTTCTTATCATAGCGAATTTATTATATCGAATCTAGAAACTAAACTCAACAAATATGTTTTAAATTGTTATAAATTTTAAAAATGAATGGTTTACATGGAAGGATAAAGTTTCCGATATACTCGTGTACGATCGCATTAAATCCACGTTTGAAATCAAAAACACCATAACCTTCTTTACCCGGTTCAAAATAACCACTGATACCATAGAAATTATAGAAGTCATAGCCCTCTTTAATCGCTTCTTGAATCATATGCCAATGAATCGCATAAGGCCCTCTAAAATCTCTTTGTTCATAATTGCTAGAACCAACAAGATATACGATTTCATGACCATATTTAATGAATAAACAACACGCAAGAGGTACTTCTATACCATATGTATCTTTTAATTCTTGGATATGCGAAATTTTCTTTTCTAAAGAATCAAGATATGTTTCATCCGTCTTTAAACGCTTTTCCTTTTTCTCATTTCCCGGATTTTTTTCTAAGAAAACCTTTGTCTTTTCAATACTTGTCAAAGTCGTATTGTATTCTTTCTTGATTTTTTGTTCATATTCATCTAAATCCAAATAAGATAAGAGTGTTTCAACATGATCTTCCCCATAAAATCTATATAAGTTTTTAAAATAATCTAAACTCATGGCTTCAAAATCTTGTCGTGCACTCGTTTCCTTTTCCATAGAATCTAAAATATGAAGTTGATCCACATTTAATTTTCGAATATGCACATTATACTTTTGGGCCGTTCTTGTATTTCTTCTTGTAGCACTTGAAAATGCATTAAAGATTTCATCACTCGTTTTACCTCTTAAATCAATAGAGGAACAAAAACGACATTCCTTCGATAAATCATATCCTTGCTTTAAAGGAAGTTGTAAAAATCCAGCTGATTTTAAATTATCTACAACATCATAATTATGAAAACCATTCTCGACAACATTTCCATCTTTATCTCTTTGTACAAGATCAATTTCAGGATCTATTTCAAGATAAACTACATTCTTCTTTTTAAGATATTGTTTTAAAGAAGAGGTAAACTTTACAAGTTTGTCCCTATCTTTGTAGTCGGCAAGAAATCCTCTTGCGACATAACAATATTTAAAAACTTTCATTAAAGGAAGATACGCAAGCATGCATGTTACGTATACTTCCTTTTCTTGGCTTGCCTGAATAAATTCAACCGTCCAGCCATCATGTTCAAATTTCTTGGCATGAAATGGGGATTGTTGAAATACCGCCGTATCCACTGTATCTAAATATTCGCTATATTGTTGAATATTTATTGTATCGATTCGCATACTTCACCTTCTTAGTTGGCAACAATATTAACAACTTTACCTTTTACAACGATAACTTTACGAATTGTTTTTCCTTCAATTTGACGCTTTACTGTTTCAAGTTCCATAGCCTGTTTTTCTAATTCTTCATTACTTGAACCTACAGCCGCCATAAATTTACCACGAACCTTACCATTTACCTGTACAACACAAGTGATTGTATCTTCCACTAATTTTGCTTCATCATAAGTTGGCCAAGGTTCATACGCAATGGTATCTTCATGACCTAATAATTGCCACATTTCCTCACCAATATGTGGTGTAATACAAGATAACATCTTCACGATACCTTCAGCATATGGCTTGTAAATGGTTTCTGCCTTATATGCATCATTCACAAAAATCATCATTTGTGAGATCGCTGTATTGAATCCTAATGATTCATAATCTTCTGTAACTTTTTTAACTGTCTGGTTATAGACTTTATCTAATTTACCATCATTTGTATCTGTAACTTTACCAGACTCAATAAATAAACGATAAACACGGTCGATCCATCTTCTAGCACCATCACAACCTGCCATTGACCAAGGCTTACTTTGTTCTAATGGACCCATAAACATTTCATATAAACGAAGTGTATCGGCTCCATATTTTTTAACGATATCTGAAGGATTCACTACAAATTTAGGATAACGTTTACCCATCTTGATTCCATTTTCACCTAAGATCATACCTTGGTGAACTAATTTTTTAAATGGTTCTTTACATGCAACAATTCCCTTGTCATATAAGTAGTTGTTCCAAATACGTGAATACATCAAGTGACCTACTGCATGTTCAGGACCACCTACATATAAATCGACTGGCATCCAGTGTTTCAATAATTCTGGATTTCCTAATTGTTCTTTATTTTGAGGATCAATATAACGTAAATAGTACCATGAAGATCCTGCAGACCCTGGCATTGTACTTGTTTCACGAACTCCCTTTACACCATTTTGGTTGTATTGCTTCCAATCTGTCGCATTTTCAAGTGGCGCTTTTCCATTGTGACCTTTATAATCTTCAAGTTCTGGAAGAATTAAAGGCAATTCTTCATCTGGAAGTACATAATCTGTACCATCTTCTAAATGCACAATTGGTACAGGTTCTCCCCAATAACGCTGACGTGCAAAGATCCATTCACGGAAACGATAATTCACCGTTTCTTTTGCAATACCCATATCCACCAATTTTTTAGTAATTGCTACTTTTGCCTCTTCTACAGTAAGACCTGTAAATTCTTCTGAGTTGATTAGCTTGCAGCCCTTACCTAAGTAATCTTGTTTTTCAAAGGCATGCTCACTCACGTCTTGTCCTTCAATAACTTGAATCATATCAATATTATGGGCAATCGCATATTCAAAGTCACGTTGATCATGACTTGGTACAGCCATGACAGCACCAGTACCATAGTTAGCTAATACGAAATCTCCAATAAAGACTTCCACTTCTCTACCATTCACTGGATTGATTGCCTTGATGCCTTCTAAGCGGCAACCAGATTTACCTTTATTTAACTCTGTACGATCCATTTCTGATTTCGATACAGTTTCCTGGATATAAGCCTTTACTTCATCTTGGTTTTTGATTCTTGGCATTAATTCTTGCACTAAATCTCCATCTGGTGCAAGGACCATAAATGTAATACCATAGATAGTTTCGATACATGTTGTAAAGATAGAGAATTTTCCTCCACCTACGATTTCAAATTGAACTTCAACACCTGTTGAACGTCCAATCCAGTTTCTTTGCATTTCCTTTGTGGATTCAGGCCAATCAATTTCATTTAAGCCTTCTAAAAGTCTTTCCGCAAAAGCAGCCTGGTCAATACAAAGTTGCTTCATATTTTTACGAATAACTGGATAGCCACCACGTTCACTTTTACCATCAATAACTTCGTCATTTGATAAAACAGTTCCTAATTCTTCACACCAGTTTACTGGCATATCCACATATTTTGCATATCCATCTTTATACAATTGTTTAAAAATCCATTGTGTCCAGTGATAGAAATCTGGATCGGATGTCGCAATCATTTTTGACCAATCATAGTCAAAACCTAATTCTTTTAATTGATTTGTGAAAGTTTTAATATTTTCTTGTGTAAATCCATTTGGATTGTTTCCTGTTTGAACAGCATATTGTTCAGCCGGTAAACCAAATGAATCATATCCCATTGGGTGAAGCACATTATAGCCTTGCATACGTTTCATACGTGAAACGATATCTGTAGCTGTATATCCTTCAGGGTGTCCTGCATGAAGTCCGACTCCACTTGGATATGGAAACATATCTAACGCATAAAATTTTGGCTTTGAAAAATCCCAAACATCCGTTTTAAATGTTTCGTGTTCATCCCAATACTTGTGCCATTTCTTTTCTACTTCTAAATGATCGTACATATTAGCCTCCTATAAAAAAATAAAAAACGCCCTTTAAATCTAAGGACGTTTGTACGCGGTACCACCTTAGTTCACAATCTTCATTGTGCCCCTTTAACTCTTTATCGCAGAGAATACGGATAACATTACTCATCAGCTCCTTAGCAAGTTCAAAGGTTGTACAATACTAATTCTCACCTACATTAGCTCTCTGTAAATTGCCATTTCCATTTACTACTCTAATTCATCGCTATGCATCAATTTTATCTTGTTTTTTAAGGTTCGTCAATAACAACATCCACGATTGATTTATCATCATAATAAATCTTCATACATACATTATCATAAGTACACTCCATATAAGTCGAATAATCTTGAAAATGCACGCGTGTATTCATAATTGTCTCATCCTTTTCTTTGATCAACTCTTCCTTTGTATGACACAACTTAATGCGATTATTACGATAAATCATACTTTTCGCATGATCTACAATTGATAGTTCTAGAATATTTTGACGATTTGCCTTTAAAAGATATACATTTTGAATGGTACTTAATGTTAAAAAGGAAACAATTTGAAGCACAAGAAACAAACAAACCAAACTTGTCCAACTCGCATATCCATTAATAGATTTCAAAGTCATAGATCTTATTCTTCTTTTTAAACCACAAATAATAACCATCTTCTTTCTTATAAAAATAGCCTAAGTCAATTTGTTCCATATAGATTTCATAGCCCGGACTTTTTACAATGCGATGCTTATCAAAGTACAATCGAAACTTTTCGTGATTTAGAATATATTCCAATTGTTCATTCTCAACTTTCACTTCACTTGCCACACTTAATTCTCTTCTTAGCTGCAAAATCGCAAATTGATTTTGAGTATCCATGTCCATATGGGCAAAATGTAAAGCACAACTTACAAGCATACAACCAAGTAAACTTACTAAACCCGTGATAAACAAGGCCAGTAAGGCTTCAATCAGTGTGAAACCATTTCTTCTCAATCTTTTCATTTATTTTTAAATCCTTTTGAAAATACAAGGTTGATATACCCTGAGCCAATAAACAAGAACAAATTAGAATCACAAATAACGCAAATAACGCATCCTGTAATAAAAAGCCATTATTCTTTTTCAAGACGTACCCTCCCAGCTCCTACTTGAAAGACAAGCTTCATCTTCGTATTTGTGTTTGAACAATGAAAAGAGAAAGCCTTTGACATATTCCCCTTGGCATTGTAGTAAAAAGAAACCGAATCACAAGCGATATCTTTAGGAATTCCATACTCCACTTCATCCACTAAAATGGAATCTTGAATACTTACATATACCTTACGACGTTCTACATACGCCTTTTGTTGGGCCGTTATACATAAAGTTTGTACTTGTTTCATAAAAACATAAAGTGAACTATGCATTTTAGAATAAAGACCAAAACTTAAAATCGAAACAATAAGCAGTACGATCAAAATTTCAACAAAAGTAAAACCATTCTTATTTAGAGATAGCCTGTCCATTTTCAATCACCACTTGACTATGATCTGGACATGTATCTTGTCCTTTCTTTAAGTATCCAAAATCAATAAGCTCTTGCACACTTGTAGGTGTTTCCAATTGATCAATTTCATACAACATGATTTGTGAGTTTACAATTTCAAGTAAAGCTTCACAACCCTTATTACGAATAATTTTCTCCTTTTGTTGAATGATATTTATAAGTTTCTAGCTCTTTATTTTCCTTTATTTTTTATTCATCTAGTTTACTTTATGTTCTCATACTTTCTCGTTTTTGACCACTTTTTATTTAATTGAACCTAAAAAAATATTCCATACGTTATGCCACACGTTTTATGCCATTATGCCAAAAACTATATTATTAGCTTTTTCTTATAATATATAAACAAAAAAGCCTCCTGCTTGGTAAGGAGACTCTTTTGCATAAAGTTATCTTTGAAAGGGTTGTGTCCATCCATGAAGAACACATCAATAATATAGCATATAAATTTTAAGATTTGTTAAAAAACAAAAACCATACCTGGATGTGAAAGGTATGGAATCGTTTTGGTGACATTTTCTAAAAAGGGGAGCTTTTAGCAATTGTCACATTTTGTTGTTGTTTTTGCTAGTGCCACAAAGAGAAATGTTAAGATTCAATTGCACGTCTGCAATTTGCACTACACCAAAGAGAGCTTAGGCCTTTATCGCTCTACTTTTCCTAGCAACATGATTATACCATATCAGTATGAATTTTATAAAAAAAGACCACCTTTCAAGTACTTCTAGAATGTACTCTATTCAGTGGTAAGAAAATAATTTTTCTTTGTAGTCGACTTGCATAAAAATAATATCAATCAGTCACGCTTGGAATGACTATAGATCAATACTAATAAATCCATATGCCTAACTTGGATTTGTACATCAAGCTAACATGGTTCACTTAGAATTCATCATGTTTGGGCCTTTGCCATTATAACATAGCAAAAACTGCCACACAATTAAATATGTAGCAGTTTCGTTTCTCCTTGTTCCTATAATTGGTACATGAGATAAAAAGAATACGATCGTATTCCCCTAAGCATAGACATTATACCATATTAAGGTATTGGTCGTATTGTGCACTCTACTAATCTATGTGCTTATATTTTAACACAAAAAAGCAAAGACCGTACAAACATCATACGGTCTAAGATACTCCTTCTACTCTAGTAGACGAGCCATTTTATAATTGGCTACCTCGAGCTTGCGTGATATTTAAGGAGCAACACGGTTTCCATTTCCACCAATTAAATTTTCGTTCACGATAGTTCACACTACCATAACTGATTTACAACATATAAATATCTTTTTTGCAGATTTCGTGCAAAATCTAGCGTTTTATGTCGTATTTCGTACATTATGTACAATTATTTGAACAAATTAGCGATTTTTTCAACGATTTTTAGCAACAGTTCAATTAATTTATTGATTCCTGTTACATTGATTTTGTTTCCATTATCGTCTTTAGAGTCTGTATTTGGTTCATCTTTTTTATTTTCTGAGCCATTTTCATCCTTTTTATCGTCTGTTGATTCATCTTTCTTAGGATTTGATTTATAAAAATCAATATCGTGGAAGATTATATCTTTATCAATTGGATTAGCTGCATACTGATGGATAACACCTACATTAGATTGGTCTGATTGAATGTTACCATCATTACTTCCCCAATTGGCAATCCATAAAGGATATGTTGTTTCTACAAATGTTCCTAGCCAACTAGTGCTAGTATAAACACCTGTGTAATATCCTTTTGCACTCATATAGTCGCAGAACACTTTACAAGAGAAAGAACATCTTTCTTTAGTTAAGACACCAGCTTTTTTCTTGTAATTATCTGCATCTTCCATATCAAACCATACACCTAATTGAACATTTCTGTCTTTGATTAGGTTGTATACATACTCTGCTTCCGCTCTAGCTTGACTATCATCTAACGCATAATCATAGCAGTAAACACCATAAGGAATTTTTAATTGTTCACATTTATCTGCAAAGTATTCAAATTTCTTATCAGTGTATTCTCCATATGAAGCACGCAAGATAACAAAGTCATATTTTGATAAATCAATATCGGAACTGTTGTGTTCTGAAATATCAATTCCGTATCCCTTAACATTCTTAGTGTAGTCTGTTGTAGTCGGTTTAGAAGGCTCTGTAGAAGGCTTAGAGTCCTCTTTTGTATCTTCCTTAGTATTTGTATCAGGTGCTCTGAATTTCGCCCACATTTGGCTTCTATCCTCTGTAGCTGACACCGCAACAAAGAACTTTCTGTCTCCTTCTTTACCTACAACGTATCTATGTCCATTTGTAACGCACTTCCAATAATAACGAATCTCATCTCCTGAATTGCATTGACCAAAGATTTCTCCACTTGGATTATCGTAATGCTTATGTACACCATCAACAATGAATGTAGCAATACCATCTTCCTGAGTTAATTCAATATCTTTTGTTTCAGGAGCACTGATTGTTGCCCATGGCTCAACACCATATGATTCACTACCGCTAACGGCTGCAAAACATCTAACTCCATTTGTATGAATCCATGAAATCCATCTATGCCCATTTCCAATCCATTTTTCTGTATAGACTTGTCTTTCGCCCTTTACAAATGTTCCGTAAGAAGCACCTGTTGGAGTATCTCTATGAATAACGATAGCAGTATCATTTTCAAATGTGGCCATTCCATTCTCTTTAATCAATTGAGAAGCATCATATGTAGAAGCATTTGTATAGAATTTAGGTCTTAAATATCCCCAAATAGCACCTTGATAGTTTAATGGCCATAACATAGCTTTAGGGTTGCCTAGAACGTTCTGAGAGAGTGCTCTACCTTCCCAATAGATAAATATATGTCCATATCTTGCATCACCGCCTGCAGACACTCCTACGTCACCATTTTGGGGAGCACCTGTAACAACATCAAAATAACTTAATACACCATTATTCGCTCTGTTGAACCACCAATCTTTAGCATGGCCACGTGCAATACATGGTTTCCCTCCCCATGCCATCAATCCTTGAATTAATGAAACGCACTGCCCGCCATATGGCTCTTCGCCTTGAACATAGTTAATGCTCATTATTTGCCCTTTATTGTTAAAAACCTTATTGATAGCATAGTTATAAAACTCTTGTGGAGTTCCCATTTTTCATCCTCCTTAGTTTTTATCTAGCAGAAAGTCTTGAATTTCATCTCTAGTTTCTTGGAGCTTGTCTTTATCATTTTCAGAAAGCATATTGTTGATAATTGCGATATTTGCTTTTAGTGTCAAATTGCCACGTTGCTTATCTTCTTCTAATCTTTCTTCATGCTCTCCTAATCTTCGAGAGTGTTCATTCAATTCTTTCTTAATCCCTTCTTGTGTGATAACTAAACTTTCAATTGATTTTATTCTCTCATTGTCTATTACTAACCATTCTTCGTGTTTTCTAACGGTTTCTTTTAAATCGTCATTAGGTTTCTTTACCTCTTTAACAATCTTCACAACTCCCCAAGCGGAAGCAATGAAACCTAAAAGCCATAAAACATATTCTAAATCAATAGTGATTACTTTCACTATTAGTCACCTTTGACGTTGATTTTATCAATTCCATTATCTAATTGAATCTTAACGTATTCTTCAATTTCATCAAAAGTACTTTGAACGATTTCACTAATCATTTCTTTTGTAATAATGCCGTGCAATGCATCAGGCACTAGATCATAAAGCTTGCCGACAACTTCTTCAAATTTTTTACCACCAGCATTAGTTGTATCTTTGTAGTTGTCCTCAGCTTCTTTAATGTAAACAACTGCTTGTGCAGTGATTTTAGCAATCACTTCTTGCACTTCCTTTGCTTTAGTTTTAGCTTTGGTACTGAATTTAAAATATAAAGCTAATCCACCACAAACTAAAGTAGCAGCAGTCTGTAATAAAGTTAAAAAATCTTGTACATTCATAAATTTACACCTCCAAAAAATATTTCATCTCTCTCATATTTTCTGAGGTACTGTTTTATGGCATTTCAATTATATAATGAAAAGAAAAGGACGTACATTAACACCCTATAACTTATACAATACATTTTGTGTGATGTAATTTTACATTGTTCTTAGATACTTTAGCATAAATCATTGTTGTAGCAATGCTTTCATGCCTTAAAATAGCTTGGACTTCCTCAATACCCATACCTCTATTTAATCCATCCGAAGCGGTTGTATGTCTAATGAGGTGAGGGAATACTCTACGTTCAATACCAGCAAATTCTCCAAGTTGTCCTATTCTTTTTTATCCATAATTAATACCTCCTGGTATATAATAAAATAAAACTAGCTTATGAGCTAGTTTTTTCTAAAATAATTGAGATACATGCGTCAACATACAAATGCCCTGCAACAGGCGTATCTGTTTTAAGCTTAGCGAAATATGGCAAATATTTCATTGCTATTGTAGTATATACAAATTGTGGGTCATTTTTTTCGGTTGTGACTGTTACATTATCATCTAGCATAAAATAAACATAGTCTATTAATTCACCTGTACTTTTGTTTTTTAATTTACATGTGTTATTACTTAAAAATGATCTCTTAACTGTATAACCTTCTAAGTCTAAATCCCTAACAATAACGTTGTTGGTATGATAAGGAGCAGTTGGTAAATAATCAAAATTATATGAAAAATAATAATCTAATTTTTTAACATTTTTATCTTTGCTTTCTGTTAAAACATAATATTGATCTGTTCCTATTTTATTAAGTGAAACATTATTTTCAACGGTTGGTGTAGGCTCTGTTGTCCAAGGGAATATATTTTCGCTTGTATCACTATACTTTTGTTGAATTTCAACGATATTAACTTTACCCACTCCAGCATTAATAATAGGCTTAGTGTCAATTTGATTGTTTTCAAGCCATAAACTACATTCATTTTTTGCATTAAAAATTGCATTCACTTTTAATGTTGAATATTTAATATTAACAGTTGGGAGTACCGTGTTATTTGTTGTATACACATCAACTAAACACTTATTATTGTTTGAAATATCACAATTATTAAATGTTATTTGTTGTTTCTCCACACTACTTATATTCGGTAGAAGAAAGGTGTTTGCATTATCATAAGTATGAATATAACAATTATTAAATTCAAAATTATCAAGTGAACCAAATAATTCAATTATTCCATCCGGCTCAAATTTTGAGAAAGTGCAATTATTAAATATAAACTTACCACCAATATATCCACCAATAATTGTAGTTCTTTGTTTATAGTCTTCATCATAATAAAATAATGTTTTATTAATACTATAAACCACACCATTAAATTGATTAGTGACACTAATAAGTTGTGTATTTTGTAAATTACATTCATCTAATAATAAATGTTCTAGCGTGTTAATTCTAGGTGAAATATTATTAAATAAATAATTAATATCAACAAAATTACAATACTTAAATTGAGATGAAGAAAAGTTTTCTGTTAGTGGTAAATCACTTCTTACAGTACGCTTAAATGTGATATTACTAAACACACAATTAACTATTTGTTTTGTAAACGTGTTGTTGTCTAATATAATCACAGTATTAACACCTATTATATTTGTATCAGCGTTATCCATTAAAGTATCACCAATTAAATATGTTTTTTGGCTTAACAATACATACTTACCAGTTTCGTTTGCTTTCGCAATACAAGCATTAAATGCTGAACTATCGTTAGTAGTACCGTCACCAATAGCACCGAATTCTTCTGGTGTAACATACACATTTTCAATATTTACTGTACGGTTTTCATCAGGCAGTATCGTTACGTTATTAACCTTGATTGCTTTAATAGGTATTAATTGATCTACAACTTCTTGCTTAATGTACCCAGCATCATTTTGAAGCTCAGATACATTTTTAGGAATTTCATCTTTCTTTGCATAAACACTAGCTAAATCTAGATTGACGATATAATCAACAGGACTTATTGTATTTCCATCTAATTTAATAGTTGTGATAGGCACTTTGATAGCAATATTTTTGTCGTTGTCTTTGGCAATGTTTGTTCCGTTTACGGAAATTGTCTTAACGAATTGATTTAGAATTTCCGTTAAATCCAATTGATTAGAAATATCGCCAATCATATTTCCCCATTTGATTTTCAAATTTGAATGGTCATTGATTGCTACAATATTTTTTCCGTTGTAGATATAGAACAATCCTTTTGAATCAACATACGCATGGTCTCTACTTGGATTAGTAATATCATCTACAGAATCAACGATTTCTAGCCAAAATTCACAATCACCATCTTTTAAAGGAAATACTACTGCCATATCTTTGTTACATACTACAGGTTGCATATTATTTTCCTCCAGCTTTCATAATGTCTGCAAAACAAGATGCACAAGAAGTAATTTCTACACCTAAGAACTTTGTACAAGCTTCAATAAACTTCTTGTTAATCTCCAAAGCAATATTCAATAATTCAGGGTCTCTATCCGAAGCTTGATATGCTTCAAATGCAGTGTACATAGCCATACTTAAATGTTTAACTAAACACCACTGTTCTCTATCCCCTTTGCCGCCAAAAGAATTGTATAGATAAAGCATTTGAGAACGTCTAATATTGGCATAATCATCAATTTCATCCTTTAGTACTTCAATCTTTTCTAAATTATCAGGAATTTCTTCTTCACTAATCAATCCATTTTCAACCTCAGAAATACGTTTTTCTAATAAGGTTTTAGCGTGTAGTTCTGCACTTGCAATTTGTGTAAAACTACGGATAATATCTTCTCCAATTCCCGAAGTGCTATATTTGTTTTCCATCTACACAACCTCCTTTTTGTATGCTTTGATAGACAATCTAGCAGACTGTTGTTTTTGTTTTCTTTTAAAGTCAATTTGTTGACTGTTCAATTTCAATAGCGATATGGCAGACTGCCAATCTCTAGGATTTTGTTTTACATGATTTGATAGGTTTTCAATCCTTTGTTCATATCTATTCATAGATACCTCTTATCTGTTTACATGACTATATTTAAGATAATTTACTAACGTACAATCAAAATTACCATTTCCCGTTACTTTGATTGTTTTATATCCTGGGTCTAATATTCTATTTCTCTCATCCTCTGAAAGATACCCACAAGCTTTAAGAACATCAAAATTAGAGTATTGCCCAGGCCATAGTCCATTGCCTGTAATCCACGCTCCGTTGAATTGCTGCTTGAAATATGGTGTCATGTCTATTCCTTCAATCTCAACATTAAAGTTTGTAGCAGTAGAATTATCTATTACTAGTTTAAACTCAAAACGCTCATAATAAATCAAATCCTGAGAAATTGACATTCCTATTACCGCTGGTTTAGAACTTGAACATCCCCATCTAGGGAACTCATACCCATAAAAATCAACTGTGTGGTTTCTACGTTGAATGGAATTGTATCTTCCTTTTTCTTTCAAATCATAGACACTATCAGCTAATATATTTATCGCCTTACTAATATCCATAACTACTCACTCTTTCCGTCTCTATCTGTTCTTAGGAATTTCTCTAGTGTCAATGTATCTATTTCAATTCCTGTTTTATCTATTTCTCTTTGTAGACTTGTGATATAGAACCAATCGTCTTGTTTTAGAATACGTTTCATGTATCTATTACAACTTCCCAATTGCAATAAATTGAGATCATAAATAAATCTGATTCTATCACCTACGTTTACTTCTTTAGGCAATGCTTCACAAGAAGTGTTGATAGAAAACTTTCTTCTTGCGTTAATTAGTTTTCTACAGGCACAATCATATACGACCTTGGCCGCATAAATTCTATCGTTATCAGTAATGATAGTTGTTCCGTTTGTAGACTCAGGGTCAATGCTCTGTTGTACATAAACACTCTTTACTCTGAAAATACCAATGATATTTGATGTACTGATTGTTGTCGTATTGCAATATGGATAAGGTTGGTTTTGACCAAAGAAATTCGCTCTACCATTACCAGCATCTGAAACGTACATTGCAACGTGTGATGCAGGCGTGTCACCGCCTCTACCGAATATGCACCAATCACCAAATTGAGGTGTACTAACATAATCAAAGTATTGAGAATAGCCTAATTCATCTCTGTTATACCAAATGTAATCTGCATATCCATCACCGCCAATAGCTCTCGTAGGGTCGGGATAATTTAATGTTTGCAACGCTTTCTTCCATGCATCTACACATTGATATGGTTGTTCAGGCGGTACACCATCCATGTCGATAGATTGACCGTTCCATGTGTTGATAAAATTCTGAGCATTCCAAGGACGAGATTGTGTTTTATCCGTATCGGATGTAGTTCCGTTATCGTCTTGTTCCCACTCAGGAATCAAACCATAGATACGTTGAGCAAATTCAATACGTTTTTGATACTGTAAATCAATAGATGTATCTCCACGCTCATAATCTGCCATAAAAGCCATTACCATGTAATTCATGTCGGCTTCCATGTGTGACCATTGTTGAAATGTGATGTTATAAGAAGAAGTTGGAATCCAAGGCCCATTTGTAGCGTTTGTTGACCATTCTTCAACTAACTTAGCTACTTCCCCTTTTCCGTACATTGTGTAGCTTGAATATCCATGAGAACCTAACCAATTGGTAATTCTTGTATATGGAGTCCACTGAACCAACCCAAATCCTTTTTGAGAATCGGGAACATCCCCCATTTGATACAAGTTAGGGTTTAATGTTGATTCAACATGACATGAGCCACATAAAGCAGCAATAGCAGATTTACTCCAAATATCTTTTAGAGAGTGCCATAAAGCTTTAGCATTGTTTATTTCCTCCGTATCAGTTAAATATCTCTGTTCTTTAGGAATTACCCATTTATAATCCTTAGAATCTTTTGTCATGTCCTCTAGACTAAAAGGCGATAAATCATCAAAAGCAAATGTTCCTTCAATGAATACACCACTTTCATATCCAACTGATTCCGTATCAATAATGGAATATTCCAATTGATTGTTAGGAGCTAATTTAGGAAAGTCTACATATTCATAATCACGCTCGTTATTTATGTTTGACCTCAAAATAACTACAGGAAACTTAGGGTTCTGCAAGCTTTTATCGTTATACACTTCTCTCAGAGATAAAGAGGACATACCACTATCAGACTTATTAGCATAAACTGTAGCAAGGTTAATAACATCTGAAAAATCGGTTTCCATTGTTGGCTCGCCAATGATTCTATAGTTTCTTCCTAATGTTGGTTTATTAGAAAGCATAACAGGTTGTTTCTTTCCAAAATACCCAACCTCAACTTGCTTATCATTTGTAAACGGTACTCTCCAATAAACAGATGGTGTCAATTCACAAGTTTTAGTAAGTGCATCTAATTTAGATTGTCTAGAATAAACGTAGTCAATCTTTTCACTATCAATCTCAGTTTCAAAATTCATCTTCCACTGAGTCGAGTAATACATATCTTCACTTTCGTATACGTTCTTTATAAGAGCGTTTTTAACCGCATAATTTGTTGGTACTTGCCTATATGTCCATTCGTTAATTACGTGCGTTAGAGATATGTTTAAACCACTTACAGAGGGTTTGTAGTCGGTAATCATTCCGTAGAAAACTCCACAATCCATAATTACTCGCATTTCTTTTCTTCCTGAGATTAAATCGTAGTATTCGTTAGGAATTGTGATTTGCATTTCAGGTACTGTCATCAACTCATTTGAAAAACTGATTGTGCTTAAAGCTTCTCTGAATCTTTTCTTAACTTTTCCAAATTCTAATATTTCAAAGTAAGGAATCATATTTACTCCTAACTACCAATTTTGCCTTGTCCTACCCATTTACCATTTTTTCTGATTCTACTTGACCCTTGGTTTTCTTTGTTCGCTTTATCGGCACTGTACTTGCCAATAGTAACCCAAGAGTCTTTAACTCTCTTTTTAAACCATCCTGTAGCTCTATCCAACGAATAGAATATGCCACCTTTTCTTACTGCCCATGGTCTGAAATCAGGGATAACCTGTTGAATAGAATATATATTCTCGTAAGGGAATGTAGCATCTTCACCTCTTAATTCAACTTTAACGTGTGTTGTATCTGTTGGAAGTTGTAGCTTACCGCTCCATTGACTATTTTGTGCCACTGTTTCCCAACCTGATGAATAAGCCAATGACCATGTATCGGCATGAGAGAATATTACTTGATTGTAAATCTCTCTCCATGATGCTTTGTTGTTGTTAGAAACACTAATGATCAAAATATAGTTGTATCTTCCACCATACTGTACATACTTTCCGTTACCTGTATATTGACCAGCATCCGTTACACAATATCCAACTAAATCTAATGTGAATGTAACACCATAGTTTCCATCATCTGAAAAGTTGATACCTTTTCCATACCCTTTAGCATGGGCGGTAGCAAGAGGAAATCCAAAGTCTGCGGTATCGCCTGGATTCCCACCTAATACTACATTTGCATATGGCCCTGTGTTATCGTAAGCTCCATGAAAGTTTTGCCATGCCATTAAACACCACCAGCCAAATCATTCTCAGAACTTCCGTTATTAGTACGGATGTATGAATTTCCATCAGGAGTACCACCAAAGATATTGATGTTACCTGTTGCAATACTTCTTCCGTCATTGAATTTTCCTTGAAATACAGTATCTCCCGTTTGTTTCCATGCACCACTGTTTTTTAGGTTCGTAAGAATCTTTTCAACTGCACTGTACATATCTCCAACGCTGCCTTCAAGTTTTCCAACCTTAGTTTGTAAATCTCTGATAGCATTCCAAATCTTTTGTATTTCTGCCCATAGTTTCTCGATTTCTTCCCATTGGCCGCAATCTGAACAAATCATTACATCCATTATACTGATTAGGTTCTTTTCCAAATCTCTGATAGCTTCTTTTGTATCGCATACATCATATGTATCAATCTTTTCTAGCAATCCGCCTAATAAGCAATCGTTCATATCGTGCATATCTGTACAGTTGTTGTGGCCCTTGTTTTCAAAGCCTTGGTTTGCTTTAAGATTTGCACAAATAGTATCTGTTACACCTTTTTGAATGAAATTACTGCTTGTAGCTTTTAAAGAATCGCAAGCAGAACAAACATCTTTATTCATTTATGTGTACCTCCTAATCTCTACAGATAACAAAATTCACCTTGTTATCATTTACAAAACGAGTGTGTAGAGATATTTCATCATCTTCTAGCCAATCAACATAAATAGAAAGGAATTGCAACCAATTTGTTGTTTCTCCAGCTTTTACTGTTCCACTCATGCTTAATTCCACTGTTTTGTTAATATCTTCTTCAAATGAAGCATTTGTGATTTTTTGATATATCAACGATCCACTCTTATTAGGAACACGAATTGAAACAGTTGGAGCTGAGCCAGCGGAAACTCCCGTCATTTTATAAGAGTAGTGTTTCAATGTAACACTGTTGAATTTGTATGTAGCACTCTTATCTTTGTTAGGCTTCATACAGAAATCTACTTTTCCTGTAATAACTCCGTCCGCTACTTTCTTGTAATCGCTAGTGTGAATCCAATCTGAATATCTGAATGTGAAATTACCTTGTCTGTCAATTTCAACACTCAATCCAGGTGTAGACTGTTGAATAGTGTATTGAGTTTCGATTGCCAAATTTTGAAGTTGAAGATTATACAACTGGTCTTGCAATCCACACATCCAACAAATCATAGCTGCTTTCATGTTGTAATCATTGTTAGCATATTGACTCATGAATAATTTCCAATCACACAAATCAAATCCATCTATGATGTCATATAAGCCTTTTGTAAGGCAATCGTTGGCGTTTTCCATGTCTGTACACGTATTATTGCCATTCTCAGGATTTAAGCCTGTATCGTTTCCTAAAGAAGTACAGATTGAATCTGTGACACCATTTTGGATAAACTCTGCACTGCTATCTTTTAACTTTCCACAAGCAGTGCAATAACTTTTAACATTTGCCACTGCAAGCCTCCTTAATTTGTAAGTTCATCAACATCTATATATACACAAGCCATCTTACAACATGAGCCTGTGACCACTAATCTATTCATTCCATGATGCACTGTGAATCCAAATTCATCTTCGATCACTAGATTATCTAAATCCACTTCCTCTGATGCACAACATCCATCCGCAGTAAAGTATAAGTTCCAACTTGAATCAAGTGTTAAAATTCCATCATATTCACCTAAAATCATCATTTTGTTTCCGTTGATTTCAATTTCAGGGTTTTGGAATTTACCATCTAGAATCAATTTGACCTTATCGGTATCTAATACTGTTCCACTGTAGAATCTTCCAGCAATTGACTCAACACAATAATCTTTTTTACAGATTTTGTTTTTAATCAAATCATCACCGAAAATCTGTTCACCTTTAATGCAATCGTAGACAATCTTGTACGAATTACCACAATTCATAAAATCTTCCAATGCTTTAGTTCCCATCACGCATAAAGATGTTTCCTCTGTAATGTCTCCACAATCACATAGACACGAATTGCAAGTTTCCATATCAGGAGGGCAAGTAACACAACATGATAAACACTCTTGAGCATCTCTGAAATCCTCACAATCGAGGATATTACATACAGAGTAAGGAACTAAGAATGTTTTCTTTGTATCTGCAATATGCCATACACCTTCCCAAAGTTTAAAATCAATATCCATTGATAAATAGCCTTGGTATTTTTTGTAATCTTCACTAAATCCTGTGACATAGGCCCATGCCCAAATCAATTTGTTATCTTGGATTGCCCATAACCTTCCAGGTTTAAGCAAATTCAAATTGAAATAGTCACGTAGGAATCTTCTATCTTCATCATGAAAATGTTCATAATTAAAATTCAATGTTAAGGACAAGTCACCTTCCGTAAGAAACTGTTGATTCTTTTGGAAAGCAACATAACTACCATGTCCGTAACTATATTCTTGCGTTGCAGTCTTTGTATCTTGCTTTAGAGAGGCAGAGGAAATCTCCTCCGCACTGTCTATTACAAGATCATTGAACTGAACGTATGTTTTTAATGGGTTTAAGTTATAACAAGTCATTATGCCAAACCTCTCAAGCATCTACCTACTTTGATAGCCTGCCTTCTTTCGTTTCCTTCGTTGAAAGCAATACTGTTATTCGTAACACGATTATCGTTATTGTTGATAGTCACATTCTTATTCACAACACTTCCAACTCGAGAACCATATCTAGTAGACAATTCTTTGAACGCACCTTTTAAGTCCATGTTATTTACTTTATCCATGAAGCTTTGACCTGCGTTCTTAACTGCACTACGTTTCATTACATACTCACCAGGAGTAAGCATAGCAGGAACTGTATCTGTTCCACTAGGCTTCATGACGATTGGTTGTCCACCTCGTTTTAAGTAAACTGGGCCACCTTTAGCAAACTTAAAGTTTTTTCCTTGTGACTCATTGCCCGTGTTTACTGTAGGAGTAGTTGTACCACCTGTATTAATGTTTCCTGATTGATTGTTGAACGCATTTTTAAATGCACTTCCTAAGTATTGTCCTAAATCTGTGAATCGTGTTGAATATCCATACATCATAGTAATCTGATTAGAGATTGAACTAGACATATTAGAGATACCTTCACTAAATCCACTTACAACATCTTTTCCAAACTTCTTACCTACGGATTTGAAGCTTTTCTTCTTCAATGAAGCTTTAGCATTATCAATCTTAGTTCCAAATGAGCCTTCAATATCAATACTTTTGAAACCTTCAATAATTCCATTGGCCATATCTGTACCAGAGGTATTAAATTCTGATTTCATATTTGATAAAGTTGTGGCCATGTTGTGGAATGAAGTAACGATTGAGTTTACTTCTGTAACAACATCTGTAGTAGCTTCTCCAACTTTCAATCCTTTAACATTGTTTAGGAACGTTTGAATACCTGTTGTGACTTCTCCAACCTTAACAAAGTCTAGATTTAATCCAACGATAGAATTTAAGCTTTCACACGTTTTTTTCAACTTAGAAACAGTCTTATTAACTGTGTCCATATTCTCTAGATTTTCAGTTAATCCTTTGTTAGTTGCCATTTCATTCACTGCATTTCCAATACTCTTAATATTGGCTCTCAGTGTTTCAAAGTCGAAATCAATTGAATATACGTTCAAAGTTTCAAACTTGAGGATTATATCACCTAAAGTTGTAATCGCCTTTAGTGCGTTGTTAAATAGCTTAGAATCAGGCATTTGTCTCAAGTTGTAAGACAACATATTCTTGTCTTTTCCTGTTCCAACACCAGCAACAGAAATGTATCCAATTGCTTGAGAAATACTAGAGATTGTCTTTTTAATATCCTCTGCATTTGGTAAAGGATTGTTTGTAATCGTTGCTTGCAAGTTTCCAAATTCAGGAACAATTTGTTCCAAAATCTTTAATGTATCTAGGAACTCTTGAGCATTTGTGGAGTTTAAATTAGATTTAATATTCTTTGTAACATCAGGGAATACAATCTTTTTCATTTCTTGAACAACACTAGCTACATTCTTTAAAATGCTTGTACAATTCTCAACGTTAATTGAACTTCCATTGATACTAGGCATTTTAGAAAGGCTAGAAGCCATTGTTGCATAGTTCTTAACGATACTGTTTGCATCTGCAATGTTCGTTGCACTTGAAGTACTAACTGTTGGGAACTCAAAATCATTAATATTCTTGATTACCTCTTGAATATCTTTGAATTGATCGTTGAAAGAACTGCTATCAATGCTCATTCCTTGCACTTTTGAAATTGATTCTCCAATAGTAACAAGTTTCTTTAGAATCCTAGTAATATTCCAAGTCTCCATGTTTTTCCATAAAGACTCAGAACTTTTAATAACTTGACTCCACCAAGAAGAATATGTTCCTCCGCCTTCAAACATATCTATGACATCCATAATTCCTTGGATTTTCTTTTTAAGTCCTTTTGTGTTTGAAGGAACATTCTTATCGACTTCTTGCATAGCCTTAGCACAAGCAATCAACGTACCAGCTAGTCCTGTTGTTGTTATCATTCCTAACACTTGGGCCAATGTAGTGATTCCACCCGTTAGGACACCAGCACCACCTTGAATACCTGTAATAAGTGTCATAGAGCCTATACATTCAAATAAACCTAATAACTTATCGTTGAATGTGTCGAATCCATCAGGCATAGTCTTATCTAGCTCTTGCATAGCTTTAGCAAACAACCATAAAGCTCCGCCTTGACCAATCATCATTGCTAATCCTGTTAAGGCATTGTTCATTTCTAATGCTTTTGAAACCCCTGCATTAATCGTATTAGCTCCCATCATCAATCCCATTACAGAGAACAAATTTGTTAATCGCATAGGCAATGTTGTAATGTCATTTGGAACATTCTTTTCAATTTCCTTTATAGCTTTGCAATAAAGAATAATTGTTCCTGCCCCACCAGCTATGATAGCTAATGAAGATAATTTATTTTTAAATCCTTCTGCATCAAAAGTTTTTGGAGTACCTGTCGCAGTAGTAATCTCATCTGAACTCTTGAATACATCTTTAATAGAACTGAATTTACTTCCTAGTTTTCCTAGGAAAGGAATATTGAAACTTTTTCCTTTGAATTTTGAAGAAATGTTTACTAAATCTCCTAAAAGGCTAATTCCACCGCTTCCAAGTTTCATTAACTTACCAGCATACTTTAATCCAATACCAATTTGGATGTAGTCTGATACGAAACGTCCTAATCCTTTAGAAAAGCTTCCGTCTCCCATTTCGGTGATTTTATCTTTTGCAAAATCATAGAAATCACCAAGAATAGGCTTGAAGAAATCAATTACACCTTGGAAATCTCCTAATCCTTCTTTAAAACCACCAACAAAATCTTTGAAACTGAATGTTTTTAAAACGCTCCATAATTCAGAGAACTTTGTTTTAATGAAGTCTATACCTTCGCCAATCTCTTTTTTATGACTTCTAATGGAGTTGGCTCCTATATCTCCTAAGCCTTCGACTTTTTGAGAAAGTTTGTAGATATTTCCATAGATTGTAGCACCTGTTAATTCCGTCGAAACCTCATCTAATGCACCTAACCACTTTTCTTCGGCTTTACTGAATCTCTTAGGGATTAAGTCAAAAGCATTACCAATTGTGGCTACAGATGATTTAACCATAGTTGCCAACGAATTTAGGCCACCACCGCCTTTTTCATCCAACTCAATTAACGCATCCTCAAATTGTTGTAATGAAATAGTTGGATTTGACCCTGTAAATGCATCCCTAAACTCTGCGAATGACATATTAAATTTCTTTGCAATAGCAGTTAAGGCTGGCGTCATACCTGCATCTTCCATTGATCTCAATGTACGAGCATCCATTTTAGAACCCATGATTTGAGAATACTGAGTAACCGCATTGTTTACTCCCTCAGAATCTCCGCCAAATGTCAAAATGGAATCATTAATTGCCGAGAATAGCTTTTGAGACCTATCTAAATCATGATTGATTGAAGTAAATCTCGTAACATGGCTTAGAGCGTCATCTAAAGTGGTTGGTAGCCCCAAAATGCTTTCGTCTAGGTTATCAATCATCTTTTGGATTTTAGCCGTAGAATCGCCTACATCGCCTACTACAGTGGACAATGTTCTTTTCGCAACTTTGATTGTATCGTATCTATTAACACCGCTTGAAAATGCATCACCAATTGCGTTTTGTGCACTTGAAACCAATCTATACAAACTAGAATATCCAACACCTTGTACTAAGAATCGTCCAATATCTCCTATTGGGTTGTTTTGGAAATTCTTGGCAATGTTCAACATACTAGAGCCTAGATTTGACATTTTATTACCAACATCAAATGTAATCTTACTAGCAGTTTTTAAAGCTTTAGCAGCGTTTTGAAGATTGTTTAGTTTATTCAAGCTATCTTGATAGCCAATAACTTGTGACTCAATATCCGCTTTTGTGTTTCTTACATCATTCTCTTTTTCAATGGTTTCGTCTAGCTTTTTATTTGTATCTTCTAACTTAGAAGAATCTGCTTCTAATTTTATTTTTTCTTTGTCTAAATCTGCGATTGAATCATCAATCTCATCAACCAATTTTTGAGCATCATTTAATTCACTGATGTTCGCTTCAATCTTTATCTTTTCTTTGTTAAGATTGTTAATTTTCTTTTGAACTTCATCAATTTCAATACCAACCTCTCGCATATCGTATTTGAGAGCTTCACGTGCACTGTATAGGTCTTTAAGCTTGTCACTTTTATCGTTTTCACCTAGTGTCATGTCGTTAATGACATCATGAATTTCATTGGCATTTGCTTTTAAATCAATATCAATAGAAAGTTTTTTATTACTCAAGGCTAATAGCTCTTTTTTAAGTTCACTAATATCATCTTTAACATCCAATAATTGATTCTTGAAATTAGCTAGATTATCTAAATCAACTTTTAAAGAAAGTTTTTGTCTTTCCAAAGCTTCCTTTTCTTTTTTGATTTCTTCTAATCTTGCCTTAATTCTTTCTAATTCATTAGTGCTAGCATCAAATTTGAGCTTTGCCTTTTCAATATCTTTTAACTCTTTTTCAAGTTGTTTTATCTTTGCTTCGGCATCCTTAATGTCAAGGACTAACCTAGCACCGACTTCACGTACTGACATCTTCGGACTCCTTCGCTAAATCTGTTTTCTGCATGAAATGAACCGCATATCTGTCAATCTGAGGTATTTTCTTTTTAGGATTTTTATTTGCCTCGTTAATTTCATTCCATGTTTTATCGCTTTGTAGATTTGCGTAGTACCCAAAGGCTACAACTAATTCAGAAACACCCCAATGGTCTAATATCTCATTGGGGCGTATTTTTAGAATTTTACCGACATAATGAGCCATGGTTGAATAAAGATTTAGTTCTGCAACATAAGACTTTGCTTTTTTTACTGAATCCTTTTTATCATCCCCCTTATCAATTATTTGATAAAAACTGTTTCTACCTCATTGAATAATTCAGGATATTTGATAATTAGGCTAATCATGCAAGTTAAAACTGAATATTGCATCATGTGATCTTCATAAAATTCATCTAATCCTAAGAAAATTGCAACAACTTTATAAAGTCCATCAACTAAATTTGTAGAGGATTGAGCGTATAAATGGAAAATCTGTTCATTCGCTTCATTCATATACGCTTCATAAATCTGAACCATAGTCTTGTTCACTTCTTCATCATCTGCATCTGTTGTAACGATTCCATCTTTTCCTTCAATGAATTTGTGACCGTAGTATTCCTCAATTTCTTGGAATTTTTCTTTATATGGGTCTAGGATTTGTTCTGCATCCAATAACAATGGTTTTACTTCGATTAAAGCTTCTACCATCTTCATATCTTGTCTAGGAGATAATGTTAGATTTTCAAACTTCTTATCGAACATAACGTATTGCCCTACTCTTTTAGCATTCTCAGGAACATCAATTTTATGTTCTTCGATTTCTTTTTCAGTGAATCTAAAATTCACTTCAATATCAATTGTTTTAACATCTGTCTTATTTGCATCACCAACAACTGCAATTTCACCACCATTGCCATAGACTGCGTGAGGAGTATCATCCTCACGAGCTACTTTTAACTTTTCAATCATGGCATTTAACTGTGTTGGTTCTAAAATCTTTTGTTCTTCCATCTCATTTGCCTCTCAATTTCTATAAATTAGCGTTAGCTTTGTTTACTACATAAACTTCATACCAGTTTCCACGAGTATCTTTCTTGAACGCTAAGTTAAATTCAAACGCTCCGTCATCAGGGATACCCATTGGGAATGAAGTAATTTTTGCATTGTGGTAAGTAAATACTTCCGCAGTTCCATCACTTCTATAACGAGTGATTGTAACTTTCGCTCTCTTATTCTTTAAGCTATCGTTGTTTGCTACATAGTGTTGCAATACATCAACAGTCATTGGATAAGAAATCTTCAATGTTTTACCTACTAAGTTTTTGTTGAAGTAAATCTTTGAACCTTCAATATCTAAACTTGGATTGATTTTACTGTTCAATACTTGGTATTGAGACTCATCTAAGTTAGCCAACAATGGAGTGTTGATTCGGTTCAAAGTAGAATCTGTGATATTGCATTGGTCACTCAATGCTGCATAGATAAATCCACATTCATCAACATAGTGGTCTGCAATATGAATTGAACCATATTCAGGATGTTCTTTATCTGCTTCAATAACCACTTCCTGAGTACGCATCATAAAGCCTTGAGATTTATCTCCCTTGCCAATTAATGGGTTCATAGTTAAGTAGTTAGATGTTAATTGAGTACCTGTAAATGAACGCTCAATAGAAGCAGAATCATCATCATAAGAATCGTCAAAGCAACTTGTATCTACAGGGTCTACAGTATCGTCACCATCAAATCCTGATAAGCAGCTTACTTTAATATCGTTGTTAGAATCTAAGTCTGCAAATTCTTCAAAGAAAGAAATTGAAGAAATACCAATCAAGATACTATCTGCTGATTTATCTGTTAATGCTACTTCAATACTTAAACGGACACCTGATGTACTTGCTTCCCATCCTTTTCCACTTGTTTTTGCTGGAACAGTAGATAGGTCAATCTGTACAGGGTAGAATCCTTCTTTATCTACTTTTAAAGTACTTGTATACTCATCTGCATTAGTCATTTCATGATCTAAAACATCTGAAATCTTTGTTGTGATTGTGTAAGTACCTGCTTGAGGAACATTTACGTAGTAGTAAACAACACCTGCTGCAAAGTCTAATGCATTTTTCAATGCTTTAAATACCGCACCACTTGTGTATACTTTGTTTCCTTCTCCACCTTCTGCATCCGTTTCTTTAGAAGTGATGAACAATGTACCTGTATTCTTACATCCGAATGATTCACAAACGTTGATTAAATCAGGTGCAATAGTACGTGATGTATAAGCACTAGAAGTACCTGTAATCTTTTCAAATTTACGAGTATTGATTTTTAAACAAGAATCAATATCACTCATGATAGTAATATCAATTTCTTGAGTTTTAGTTAATTTAGAGACACTTAATTTGTCACTAATGATTTTGTTAATGTTACAGTTATACATTACTTTTGCCCTCCCATTGTAGCTTTTAGTACACGCTCCATAGCACGCTCTGCTTTAGCACCGCCTAATTGATTTAAAGCGTTTAGTTTGCGTGAAACAAATGCTTGAACATCTACTTTCTGTTCAGGAGTCTTTTTAGCTTTTACAACTTTTTCTTCCATTTTTAATCTCCTTTATTTAACTTTTGCATCAAATCTAGATACCGCTCTAGCAACAAAATCATTTGCCTTTCTAGGTGGCATCTTAATTTTGTGTGCAAAGTGTTTCTTTCCCATTTCGTCTACCCAAACTAATGGCCTTCCGTTTTTACGTACTAATGTATAAACTCGTTTAGTTCCATTCTGTACCATTGGGGAGTAATCAACATGAGAAGGGTTTCTAGAATCTTTTTCTAGTTTGTCTGCATCTACACCGATTATATATTCGGTATTAGATACTTTTTCTTTCGTGATTGAATCTTTTAAAGCACCTGGTCTATATTCATTCCATGGCATACTCGTCATTTCTTGAGCATAGAATCTACTACCTCTTGGAGCTTCTTCTCGCATAGTTTCTTCTAATTCACTAGCCAATCCTTCAAAATCTTCTTCACATGCTTCTATAACATCTTCTAAGAGACCTTTTAGCATTTCCTACACCTCGATAAAGGGGTAATAAAGTTTGCCTCCATAGACGTATTTAAAGCCTTTTAGGAATACACCATCTTCATACGATACTTCCTCAACTTTGTTCATAAGGAAGATTTTTACTAGGCCACTAGGCAAACACATACGTTTTGAATATTCGTAAGATGTGTTTGATTTGGCTTTCGCACCGCATACAGGGCATCCGTTTTTCTTTGTGGAACTTTTCATTCCAATATATTTAATTCTCACACAACATCACCAACCCATATGTCTTTTGAATTGCATACTGACAAGATACCTAACTGTTCAGAATACGCTTTTGTAATATGTTCACGAACATACACACTAATTGAAATCTGAGCATCAGAATTTTCTTCTGAAATAAGAACATCACTGCCATCTGTTTCTTCACACGTGCTACAACCACATTCGCATCTGTTCATTGCGATAACAAATTGTAGGAAGTCGCAGAATACAGGCAATAGACATTCAGGTATCGTTTCATATCCAGCTACATAACTGACAACGATCTTAGACAATTCATCACATCCACAATTACACACATCTTTGTAGTCGATATTAGATAAATCAACGTACACGATACTGTCGTATGGGTTATAAGAAAAATCTTTATCAACTTCTAGTTTGTGAGTAGTAAATGTAATTCTATTTCTAGTGATAACAGATACTTCAATCGTTGTTGGGTCAATCATTGGATAGAATAGTGGTATACGTACAATTCCTGAATCACATCCACATTTCTTAAATTCACCTATGTCAAAGACTTCCTCTCTTTGAGATGAGAGGAAAGTCTCACAAGGGTGGTTTTTCCAACAAGTGATGGTACTAATTAAATCAATTAGTTCTCCAACATTCTTTTCAAGCTTATCTGCTTCTAAATCGCTTTCCTTTATGCACGAACAATAGTTTTTCAATTGTTCGATAATTTTTTCGTACATTATTCACCAATGTTGATTGGTACGATAGTTGTTGGTTTTAATACAAGGTCTAATCCGTTTAATGTATCTCCTAATGTAGCTGCTGACATTGGAATACCTTGGATAACCATTAATCTGTTTGCGTCTGTTCCAAATGCACATCCAAAGTTGTAGTAGTAATCACATTGAGTACCACATCCTTCAGATGGAGTATCTGTAGCACCGAATGTATGACGTTGGAATTTTTCAGATGGTTGGAAAGTAGTTCCCATTACCAAACCTACTGTATTTCCTTCTAATACCCATACATCACCTGTACCTTTTGTAATATCACATGGAACTAATTTATCTGCGATAAATCCATGTCTTTTAAATGCGACTTCTCCAGTTTCTTTGTTACGAGTCCATCCATCAGGATATTCTCCGTTGAATTTACCTGGAACGATAACAGATTTAATACCTTCAAGTACTAATGGGTGACAAGCGAATTTATAATCGCCATCTCCTAATGCTGCTAAACGTAATGCAACTGAATCAAATGCAGATAATACGTTTGTACCTACGATTTTGATAACTGCTTTATCTTCCATTACTTCCAATAATCCATGGAATGGTTTCAATGTAGCAGTACCTGTAGCCATTGTTCCTAAGATTACGTTAATAGCAGTGAAGTATGCCATTGAAATTAAATCCATACGTTTCTGAGCTTCTTTAATAGTTTCTCCTTCACGTTGGAAATAGCAAACCATGTCATTAGCTTTGATTTTACGTGTTTCATTTACTAAGCTATCCATAATAGGCTCGCAACTCTTTAAACACAATAATGCTAATGGTGCATTGCTACCGCATTTAGCTAAATCTAACGGAACCCAGCAACATTCACCTTGTGTTGATTTAGGTTCTGTTGTTCCGTATGTGAATGGCAACTGAATATAGAATTTGCCATCTTCTTTTTTTGTAACGCTCCATGCTCCTCGGTTCATAGCACCTTGCATCTTACGTGAAGCTGGTGTGTTCATTAACCAAGAAACTAATGGGAACACGTTTTGGAATGGATTGGCTGGTGAGTTATCTGAATAATCAGTACCGATACCAACTGTTCCTGCATTTGATTTAGAAGCATTTGCTGCTAAATTCTGTCTTGCTTTCTCATAATCAATATAAGCTCTTGAGAATGATGTTAAATCCTCGATATTAGAACTTAGACGTTCTACCATTCCTGGTGTAACTGCCATTTTTTCTAATAATGTGTTATCAGGATTTGTAAATAATAAATCTAACATGGTTTACCTCCTATCCCCACATATCTCCGCTAACTTTAGAAGTTGAAGTTAATTTTCCTTCTTTCTTTTCTTTATCGTTAGCTTGTCCTGAGATCAAACTAGACAATCTGTCTAATGTGCTTTCTGCTTTCTTTTCAAATTCTGTTTTTTCTTTCTTAGAATTTTTTAATTGTTCTTTTAATTCAGCATTTTCTTGTTCTAATGTTTCAACTTTTGCACTTAAAGCTTCAAAAGCATCCATGAATTTGTTGATTTTTTCCATGTCATCCTTAGACATTTCAACAGTTTCCAAAGTTTCTTCGCCTTTTTTAGCTTCTTCTTTGTTTTCTGTTCCTTCTTCTTTACTTTCAGGTGTTTTTTCTTCTTTAGAAGGTTCTTTTTCTTCTTCTTTGTTTTCTAAAGTTTCATTCTTCTTTTCTTCTTTATTTTCAGAACTCGACTTTAAAATCTTTTCCCATAGGTTCATTTCTGAGTCTCCTTTACTGTTTAAATTTTCGCCTGTACTGTTTACATTGGCTGGATTTGCAACAACTGAGAAACCAGCAATCTCGATTTCGTTGTAGAATGGTGCATTAAATTTAAATGACGATTCAAAATCGAGTGTTCCTCTCAGTTCTGCGCTAATACTCAATGGTATTTCTTGTTTCAATAAATCTTGCACTATGTGCAATTCCCTATTTAGTTTGACGTTTACATCAAGACCTTTTCTTCCATCCCCAATATCGACAACTGTTAAATCATCTTTAGTCCATGTACCTAAGTTTAAAGGGAGTGATGTAATGTCAATGTGAGCTAAGTTGATATATCCTACATAATCAGAACTCAAGCTATCGTAGAATGCTTGTACTGCCCCTTTTTTGATGTATAGACGAATATCATCTCCACCCTCATATGTTATTGCCCCCTCGTCAATAAGACGTGTAGGTTTGTTTTCTACGTACCCTGATGATAGGTTCACACTGACATAATGGTTTTCTTTATCTACGCTAGATAAAGTGATTGCATTGTCATAAAATGCTTTTCCTTTTTTTCTGCGATCAAGGCTATCTTTAATGCTTGCTACATATGTTGGAACTCTTTTCTTTTGTGGCATTATTTCTTAGTCTCCGTTTCTACTACGATTACGGGCTTATAGAATAATTTCTGAATCCTTCCACCACATGAATTACATTTCTTGACTTCGTATGGAATCTTTGCTCCTTTTAATATTTCTTCCATTGTGGAATCATATCTTTTTTGAATAGTTTTGTTTCTAAGTGCTTCTAACAAAACTTTATCTTCGGGAATCTTGTATTTCTTCTTAGGCTCAAGAACTACATATCCGTATAGCAAAGTACCGCTATCTAATTTTGAATAAACGTCAATTTGCGTTTTTTCTTCGATAACATCAAGAAGTTTCAAATACTGTTTTGCGTTCTTTGCTGCTTCTTCCAATGCGAACTCATGTCTACCATTTTGCTTTAAGAAAGTATTTCTTTCTTCTAGGGAATCGAACCAAGTAACACCGTTAATAGTTTGTACGTTGTTTTGCATGGTATCTCCTTCTAAGCATCATGGCATTGATCGTCTGTATACTTTGTTTCTGTTTGTTCTGAGCGTTCTACTTTTGCTACATTGCAGAATAAGAATGAAGTATAAGTTGTTACTGTTTTTTGATTAGGTGTTTCACCTGTTGTCGTAATAACTGGCCATTCAAATCCAATAGCTCCGTCTTGGTCATTCAATTTGTTATGCCAAGCAGTGTTAAAAGCAGTTGCATCTTTTCCTGTTAAAGTGATAGGGTCTCCGTACCCTTCTTTAAAAGTGATTTTTACAGTGAAACTACGTTTAATTGACATTTATGTATCTCCTTTCGTTAATTTGCATATAAAAAGGCAATACCTCGAAATATGCAAAAATCTATATAAACAGTGAAAACTGTTTATACCTTTTGTTTATTTCCAAATATTGCCTTGTTTTTTTCTACTTTTTACTTCTAATTAAAACTCTAATGTATCTTCTACTTGTTTTGCTGGGTTATTACCAATCAATTTAAGAATCTTGACCATTGATTCTTTGTTCAATTTGCCTTTGAACTCGTTGATAAAGTCTGCATCTGAAATATTTCTTTGACCAATTAAGAATAAATCAGCATTTCCTTTTGAATCTTTCTTAGCTCCAATCTGATATACATGAATTGTTGTTGTATATACACGTCCACTTGCCTGTTCTTTACAAGCTCTGTAGTCTGTTACGACTTCGTAATATACATCTTTAACAGTTTCTTCCTTCTTTGTTTTTTCATTGAGACTAGTTTTTACGATTTCTACTTTTCTATATCTGTTCTCAAAGAAAGAAGTTGGAACTGCGATTGCACTGGCTTTTGTTTCCAAATACCCTAATCCATCAGGTCGCATAGGTCTTTCACCAAATTCAACCTCTTTACCTTGGATTTTCTCTTTTACCAATCCAATTTTGTTGATTCTCTGTGCATCTTCAAATGAATATAACGGAGTTCCATTCAAACTTCCTAGGGGTGTTACCTCATTTTCAGATAAGATACTTTTTAAAATATCCATTTCCATTTTATTTTCTCCTCTCGCTATAGCGTTTTCTCGATAGAATCCATCATTCTAGTAACTGATTCCATCATGTAATTCTTTGTGCTCTTGTCTAACGCTTCTGCTCCGTTGACAATAGCACCTACGATTTGAGTAACTGACAAGGCTAATTTATATGTCTTTGCAGACTTGTCTTGTTGTTCTTTCAATTCGTATTTATCAAAATAAACCTTTGGTACACCTAATTTCTCACTTAACATAGGAGAAATCTGAGTGGCGAACCTTTCTCGCATTGGTACGATTGTATTTGTCATGGCATTATCTATGATTCTTTCCATAGATACGTTTCCTGATACATCCCCTAAACCAATCAATTCAGGAGTAAGACCGAAACACTGACAAATAATAGAACCTTCCTTCATTTGAAGGTATTCTAAGAACTCCGTACCTTTTGTAACACGAGGCAAGTGATCCATTTTTTCAAAAATAGAACTTGCAAGGATTACATTGTCTGATTTTGAATTTCTGATTTCCTGACCTAGACGTTTAGCTTCAATTCTTGCTTTGTCGGCTCTGTCTGCTTTAGAACTTGATGATTCGTCTAAAACTTGGGAAGCCGATAAATCAATCGTATCTCCCTTGGCAAATCCGTCTTTCAACCAAAAAATCAAACGTCCTGGGCCATCATACTGAATATCGTAGTTCAAACGCTCGTAAACCGCACCTAATAGCTTTAGACGTTGTTTGTCACGCAATAAACAAGATAACCCGTTCTCATGGTCTGTTCCGTTTCTTAAATTGCAGAAATTATCAGGAATTTCTACAATGATTGTTCCATCTTTGGACATTAATTTGCCTGTTTGAAGGAATAACGCTTCGTCAAAGTCGATTTCCTTTGTTCCTAATGAGATAGGTTCTTTATCGTCTGCCGACATAGCATAACAGATAGGAACTCTAAAGCCTTTATATTCATCATCTTCACGCATGATAGAAACATAATTACGATAATTCTCTGTAACAATTCCTTTATCTTCGTCTAGCCAACGAATACCGCATTTTCCGTACAATAAGGACTGCATAATAGCATTTTGAAGTACAGAATAGTTTGTTATACCTTGTACATTGTGTCTGTAAAGGAATGGCATAAGAACATTCTTATCTAAATTCTCATCACCCGTTGTGATGCCGTTTGAGAATATAAAGTCAATAACCTTGCCGATAACATATGGTAGTGTTGGTAGATTGTCTATCATCCAATCAATCTCATCAAACTGATTATTAAAGTTTGTCTTTATAAATCCGTTGATGCAGTCTGAATTGCAGTTCAACATAGCTTCCATTACCTTTTCGGCTTCGGTTTCTGCATTAGAACTGTGAATATTATGCGAAATGTTAGGCGACACATAGGTATTGGATGCTAGTTTAACTCTATCCTTTTGTCTTTTCTTTGTTCTTCGACTCAAATTAGCACCTCCTAATCGTTCTCTGCATACGCAAGTATTTCACTGCTTAGATTATACATTAAACAACTGCGGACAGAAAGTACTGAGGAATCTAGGGCATCAGGAGAGTGCCCTAAGCGTTGTTTTATCTCTTCTTTAGGAATAATGGCTATCTTCTTATTATTCTTCGATACAGTCCTTGTAGCAAGCAATTCAGGCTTTAATCTTTTTGCGACTTCCGTTGTGAAAGTCAATTTCTTACTGTCCATTAGCTGCTGAAAGTCTAAATACATTTCCGCTCTTAAATTAAATGCATAAACCGCACTGTAATGTCTTGCCTTGATACGTGTTTTTGTTGGCCCTCCTTGGAAATTGACACCCTCAAGGATAAATCCTAGCTTATCTGAGTATTTTGACAACCCTTCGGTCAACCAAGTACCGAAACCAACGTCAACACAAACATATTTGATGTTTAATGTCTCGATAATCTTAACAATCTTGGTAATAATCTTCTCAGATGTAACTCCTTGAACCCAAACACCCTCTTTTAGATTGTAAATTGTCTCGATTTTACAGTTCCCGTATCTATTTTGGGAGCATAAAGCAACATCTATACCATCCTTACCTGTATAAGCCGAGTCAATGCCTAGGAAAAAACGCTTTTTATAAGAATTATCAGCTTTATCATCATCTAAAGTCATGGTTTTGAACATACTTTCGTCTGAAAATTCCTCTAATTCGCATACTAAATATCGTTGGCAAGTACTTCTATTCTTGTAAAAATGAGAATTTAGTATCTGAGAAGCACTTTTCATACGATCTTCTTCGTATGCAGTACGTACATCCATCCAAACAACTAATGTTCCTTCGGGGTATTTGTCGTTTGTCATGCAATCGTAGAATTCTCCTCGTTTGTGGGGGTTGGAAATAGCAATTTCAAGTTCTTTTGACCCGTCAACACTTGAAAATTCCCTTCGTCCTATCTCGGCATACGCATCTTCACTGACTTGAGCTGCTTCGTCAATTATATAATCTCCACCCTTACCGATAGCGTTGTTGTTCTTCTTGGGGTCTACACTGTTTCCACCTAATGTAACGATTTCTACACATCCTCCACCTTTGAAGGAAATCTTAGTTTTGGAAGTAGAAGTCTGTAATTTCTCAATCTTGTTTCCTGAATCTAATACAGAACTCTGAATAGACTCGTCTGCATTTTGTAAATGTCCGATAACTTTGGACATAATGATAGTAGCGGTTTCTCCCGTTGCGGCCGCAATTCGTACTTGATGTCCTTTATACGCACGATAAATAGCAATCATTCCTAAAGTCCAACTTTTCCCGTACTGAGAAGTAGTAATTGCATAGATTGTATCGTATCCCTCTACAACCGCACCGAACAACATAGCTTGTGTGAAGTGAAGGTTGACTTGAAAATATGTCAAAGCCTCTCTTGCACCGATAACCGCAAGTCTAAAAGCTTCTTGTCTAGAAATATTTAATCGTTTGTAATGTTCGGGGATATATCCTCTCGTCCAATTCTTCAATTTATACTTGGGGGTAGCTTTCTTCAACAACCTAACAACTTCTTCTTGGCTCTTATTAATAGCTTTAGCTTCTTTTAGGTCCTCTACATCCTTAAAATACTGTTCCGTAACACTAAGAGTCTGTTTCTTCACTGTTATCGTCCTCCTCGTGTTCTACTACCTCGGCATCTAAAAACTCACTTCCCATGTTGATTCCTAATATATCGTTGATTCTTTCCTCCGCAATCGCTCTTTTCTGTTCAACAGTAATATTATTGACACTTCCAACATTTAAAATATTGCTCTTTCCTATGCCATCCATTCTATTCAATTCCTTTAAACAACCCAATCTGTCTTTCATGTCCTTTTCTTCGTCTTGAATGTTATCGCTAAGCCATTGTCTACGTTGCTCTACTGTCATAACACTCCTTTGGTCTCTCTTTTTTACCCTCTCATGTATGACATTCCTAAATAAAGGACTGTTTAATATCTTATATCCCTTGTTATAAGCACTCTTATCGCTTAAATCAGGACGAATCTTTTGCATGGACTTCGTAATATTCCCACTCTTTGAATACTCGTCAAAGAATCTTTTAGCTTCATCCTCACGCTTTAATTCTGAAACACTCTTTGCCCTTGGCATTTTCTCATCCTCTCTTTCTCTACCTCCCTACATTATAAATGATTTCTTTGTAGACGTTTTTACCCCTCATCTACCCCTCGTCTACTACTCGCTTACCCCTCGCAAAAATACATGAACTCATTTTTTTCAAAACTCGAATTTTCGTTTTCCTAAAAGTTTTATCTAAAAAAGGGGGTGGTTTGTGTTAGTAATTATTCGTGTTAGCACTCTCTTGTGTATAGTGCTAGGTGTAAAAAATGTGGTTTGGTCGAGAGGGAAGCCATGGGGTGTGTATGGTCGTCTTTTCCTGTTGCAATTTTCAAACTATAGCAGCAACCGCAACAATATTACTTGTATACATTTCATAGACATTTCATGATCAAACAAAGAGTTATAAAGACTTTCAGCAACTTAAAGAAGAAAAAGCAAGAAGAAAAAGACAATAAAAAAGCTAGTTCAAACATTTTAGTTCAAACTAGCATAATAGATAAATAATAATAAATAATGCAATAAATAATAAGATAATCCATATAAAGTATTTATAAAAGAATGCAAGCAACAATATAAACACCAGTATAGTTGTTAACTGATCTATCATTCTTGTACCATACTTTCAAACTCTTTTAATTTATTAATATAATAGTTTAGTCTTTTCTTTTCTTTTTTAGTCTTAAAACTATCACTATTATATAATTCAATCCAACTATTAAGGCCTTTTTTATAATATCTTAAAAGCTGCTCATACATCCAATTTTTAGAATATGATTTAAATATATAACTATCATTTTCTTTAAAGTGAAAAGTCACTTGTTTTCCGTAAGGATAAACCACACAACTATATATACAACCTTTATTATATGCGCCTTTTTCGTTTGTTCGTATAGTTTGACAACTTAAGTCAACTATACAACTACATATATTTCTAATATCTTTCATGTATATTTTAGACATATGTTTTTTTACTCCATTTCTTTTAGTTCATCATACATACTACACGTAACATAAATACCATTTCTAATACAATTATATAATCGTTCCATGACTCTATCATTTATTAGTTCATGTCGATTATATAACGTAACGAGTCTAACTGCTGGGCCTATGTCGTCCAACTTTATACGCTCGTTTATTACTTCTTTTATTAGATCAAATTCTTTTTTAGTCATTCTCTACACCTCCAACGTTTTTTCTTTTCATGTATTTCATGCACGCATTACATACATTTTTTTCGTTCAACAAACCGCATTCACATAGATATTTATTTATAATAGTATAGGTTTTTAAACCTTTTTTATTTTCAATTAATAACATTTTTTTACTTCCTTTCATTAATATAATATAGGATAGACAATTTCGCATAATCCTATAAATAGTGATGCTATTAATAAGTCAATGCATATAGCTATATATATCTTAAATAACGCAAGCATGAGCACTTTGCACGTGCTCATCTTGTCTAATTGCTGCCTACTAATCATCTTGAACCCCTTTTAAATACCTATATTTTCGTAAATATGCTTGTCACTATATATATGTTTGATATTTCCGACGGCTAAACTGTTAAACTCACCGCAAACGGTGTCTAACTCTTTTTGTTTTTCAACGGCTTTTTTATAAAGCTTTTTAAGCTGCTTTATTCTTTGCGGTATATTTTCGATATATTCTTCGCTAGTGTAATAAAGGCTTAGTTCTTCAAACTCTACAACTTTAATTTTATTATTAATCAGCAACTTTTTTTGTTCACCATTTTCAAACTTTGGACCGCATTCAATGTTATAAGTATTACCGCTAAACTCTAATGGGATAATATGATATTCTTGTGAGTTATATCTCTCGTTGATATAAAAGCTGCAATTTGTTTTTTCTTTTATTTCATCTTTGATTTTTTGTTCTGTTTTTGGGCCGTAAGGCTTGTTTTTATACTTTGCTAGCACTTCTAACGCTTGAGGCATTACCTCGTTAAACAATGCTATTTTTGCGTTACTATTCAATATTTTAATAGTAATAGTTAGGCCTTTTATTTCTTCGTTCAATTTACGCATATCTTTTTCTACCGCTCTTTTTTGTGCGATCTTTTCTTTAAAGTCCATGATATTAGAATAAGTGTTTACAAGCTCGTCTATTTTTTTATTGTTTTCTTTTATTGTTTGATATGCTTTTTCAATGTCTTTTTGAATTTCATTAAATGTTTTCATGATATATACCACCTTTATTCTAATCCCATGAAAGTAGCTTTATTTAAACCGCTAAACGCTTTTATATGTTTGCCAGTTGTAGCAGTCCAACCGTCCCATAACTTTTTATAAGTACCATCTACCAACTTTTCAATAATAGGCGTACAGTAACTATAAAGTGTTTCATTTCCATCGTCGTCAACTTGTACCACGGCTTTACCATAAAAGCTTTTTTGACTAGTAATGGGTTTTAACTCATAAATTTTCATTTTCTTTTTTAGCCCTCATTCCATATATTTATGGTATAATATGAAAGCTATATATCTTGAGGGCCTTTTTACCTCGTTTCTATTAATATATATATAGCTTTTTTGGATGATCGTTTTTGTTGTCAGCTGATACGATCATCTTTTTTTATGTCTTATTTTTGGATGTCACCCCTTTTCTTTTTACGTCTATATTATATCACGATATACACATATTTACAACGATATATTGATATTTTTTTCGTGTTTTGTTCACGAATCGTGAATATAATAGCGGAAATTTTCGTACTACACCGTGTTTTTGTCTACATATCGTGAACAATTTACAAAATACAAAATGTACAAAATACAAAATTTTTCGCCGATTCAGAACTACAAAATACAAAATTTATTTTTTATATTGACAAAATTTTCTTTTTGGAACACTTCAAATGCCCTTTATTTAAAGGAAATGCGTTTATTTTTGTTCACAAATGATTATTAAAGCAAATAAAACAATAAAAAAACCCATCAAAATTCATTAGAACTTGATAGGTAAATGAAACCAGTAATAATAGTGTATATATCTTCTTCTTATAGGGTTTGGAGGAGTTCGTGGAGGACATAGCTCCTCTTTTCTTCTTTCCCCCGAAGTCAAAACCCCTCTTTATCTCCCCCGAACCTCTTTCCTATTATATATGCCTAGGGACTTAGATATATCAGCTTTTTTTAAGATCAATAATTTTAAGATATGCAGAATTACTTAAGACTGTTTATAATATAGGCTCTGTACGGCTATTACAGAACCTTAAACCATACAATCGACAAGATATAGAATTAATATAAAGAATTTCTAAAGGAGTATGAAATGAAATATCTGCATATTCATTTCATGTAGTCGATATGACTACGTGATGACAATTTATGAACCAACCTAAACCAATTTTGTGTGTAAACATTATGGAACTTATCGTGTTTATTACGCATATATGACTGTATGGACGTTTCTATATCTCTGAATTTACTTGTTTCTCTTTCTTTTCCCCGAACCCCATTGCGATATATGGGCACATTTCGTGCAAATCCTGTTGCGATTCGGTCGGCTATTGCGATTCGGTCGGCTGTTGCGAATGGGGTGGCACTAAACTTTGTTGCGTTTGTAGTGCGTTATTTATTGTGGCTTACCCGTATATTTCTTTTATTTTTTCATCTCTGCACTTCTTGGCATCTTCTATATTTTTAAACGATTTGCAGAAATATTTTTTTCCAAACATTCTAACAACATAATATCCATTTTGATATGATATATGCTTTTCGCCTGTATTACTAACTTTTTTGTAATTTTTTTCGTTAGAACGTTTTCTATTCCCAAATGAATGATCGCTATTTTCTTTGCACGTCACCCACTCTAGATTATTTACACAATTATTTCCCTTATTGAAGTCAATGTGATTTACCTCAGGTTTGTTATCTGGGTTAGGGATGAAAGCTTGTGCAACTAATCTATGGACTCTCATACATTTTGGCTTTCCATTGGTTGTCAATCCTACACGCAAATATCCTTTTTTGGTCTTTCTTTGCTTCATTAATCTACCTGTTTTGTTATTTCTTACTTCCCCATAATTACTTACAGAGTATATTCCGTCAAAACCTTCAATTAATTTCCACTCAACTTTTAGATCAGAGGCATTTTCTTTTGACTTTGATATTTTATAATTTGCCATGCGTTCACTGTAAGCTTTTTTTGAAGCACGCATGATTTGCTTAAACTTACTGTAATTGCCATGGGCCTTTAAATTATTAATCATATCCTCTCTAGTTCGTACCTCTGTAATTTCCATCTTTTCCCTTTCTCCAATATTGCACTTACACCGTTATAATATCCTCAGATTTCTCTGAGGCACTCAATTAAGAGTAAGTAGAAGTAAAAAATGTCTCGTCAAGGAGTGGCAATATTTGGTCTTTTTAGGTACTCCTTAACTACATATATTATACCATTTTTTCAATGCAGACGTGTGAAAAAAAGCCGATAAAAAAAGGCTATTTGTTGTTAGCCTCTTTCTTTTCTCTTTCTAAATCTTGCAAGATCAATTGTCTTACATAATTGTTCTTGCTGCTTACAGAATTAAGCTTTTCTATGATTGCTGCATCATGTGTTTTATGGAATTTAAGAAGAATTTGCCTGATATTAGCTTTTTCATACTTCTTGGTAGCTCTTAGTTTTGCTTCACTTGCCATACATCATACCCCCCTACGATCTTAAATCTTCTTGTAATTTCTTTTCTAAAGCATCTGCAATAGCTACGACTTCTTTTGAAGGCTCAGGCATTACATATTCACCATCACATAGCATTCTACATACCCTTCTTTCTCCATAGAATCCACCATCTGTACACTGTACGTATGAAAGTTTCATTCTTCCTCCACTACAAATGAAATAAGACGATTCATCATTAGGATATACGCATCCAACATATCCTTCAAATGCTCCAATAGTTTCTTCTAGGCTTTTATTTGATTCATATTGCATAAATCTTTTATTCCATTTCAACATTTTCTTTTCCTCCTACTTTCTATCGCTTAATAACAGTTCTTTTCTTCCCATTCTGCGATTTCGTCTGCATCATCAATAATTTCGCCATCTTCGCAAACTAGCATTGTTTCTCTTGACCCATAATCGACAATCTGATAATTGTCAGGCAATTCATCTGCCCATAAGTCAACACCAAATAATTCAACATTGAAATCGTCTTTATATAATACGTTTGCTACTGCTTCTACGATTCCTGAATTTGTAAAACTGTGATACCCAATATGTACTTGCTTCATGTTATGTCCTCCTAAGCACCTAAGCACTTTTCTTTACACCCATATATTAGCATATAACGATATCTTTGTAAATAATTAATTTAATGAATTTCTAATTCTTTTGCATAATAAAAAAGGCTATAAACATATTTATCGTTTTAAACGTGTTTTTAGCCTTTTCTTTATTTACCCTAACAAATACTCATCTCAATCTGTTTTGCTTGTTAGAATCACTTCTAGATGTGTTTAAATTGATTTTAAGAAGTTTTTCTTCTTTTTCTTCGCAAATTGTAGTCTTTATCAATCAAAATCTGAAATATCATTGTTCTGTCAACTAGATATTCAATTCCATCACTATTGAAACCAACGATCTTACACCACCACCTATTAAAAGTGTAAGGTTTGGTCAATACAATTTGCACTAATTCAGTTTCATCAAATAAAGCAGCCATTGCTACATCACCTGCTCTTAGACCAATATTGCCATGGTAATTAAACCATCCTCCGCAGGTTTCTTTGAAATGCTCGTATTCCGTATCTCTTTTAGGCATTATACAATCCTTAAATAATTCCTATTTGAGTTAATAATGCACATTTTACTTCTTTTGCTTCTTGCCAATCTAATTGCTTGATATGCCACTTAACATTTTCTCTATTGATCGTTAAGATTTGTTCCGCTTTTGCCATTCCGTACTCATGTCCTGTATCAATCATTACATGGCATGGCAAATCTGTTCTTTTTAAATTGCTAGTAATTGGAATTACATTTACTGTTTTACTCCCTTTATTCTGAATATCGTTTGAAATAACGATACAAGGTCTCCTTTTATAAAGAATCGTATTACTATATTTTGGCAAGTCACACCAATAAATGTTATTGTTTAGGATTTCCATAACGATAACCTCCTATCCTTCCTAATTTATCCTCTAAATTTCTGTTATGCTACTTCAACCCGTATATTTTTCTATCTCTCTCGATTAAAGCCTGTTTAATTAATACCATATCGTCATATGCTTCATATAATCCGTTGTCTTTCAGGGCTTTTTCTACATTTTTAAAACTTGTCTCTACCTGATTCATTGCTATCTTCTTCATTCCAATCCATTCCATATACATCATCTACTGTATCATCTACTGCATCATCCTCATTTTCATTGATTGGAACACGTACAATTTTAGTTCCAATTCTATGTGTAAATAAGATGCACACTGCCCAAATTGGATGAACATGAATTACCATGTACGCAGTAAATATCATTACCGCTATATTGTGAATTGCCATACTTAAATACATCATTTTGCTATTTTCTCCTTCACATATGTAGCTTTCAAATCTTCTACTTCGACCCCTTCTTTACTCCATGCAGCATCCCAAATTTCATTTAATAATGAATCTACAACATTGCATGAATCACTGTTATTAACATCAGGAACACTGATTTTCAATTTAATCATTACGTCTGTACTTTCTTTAGGCTTATTTCGTTTCTTCAAACCCATCATATCCATACCCCCTATGTTGATATTTGTATTTTCTAACTTCATATTCGGCTTTATTGAGATCATCAATCAATCTACCATTTTCAAGTTGTAATTCATTGATTCGTTCTGAAACAACTAAGGAATAAATGAGCATTGAAGCTATTCCACCTATAAATACTCCTGCAAAGAAATAAATCATCCAACCACCTCACATTTTGCTAGGATGTCTCCAATTAATTCATTATCATCAATTCCTTTAAAATATCCTTTTTCCTTCATCCCATTTAAAGAATTAAATACTTTAAAATTGTATACATCTGAATAGCATTCTAATAATTCTTTTTCAAATTTAGTTAATTTGTATACTGGCTTTTCGTGTGTCTGCTTTAGCCAATCTTTTACCTTATTACGACATCCTATTTGATTGATTTTAAAGTCACAGTCATTGCAATTAGTTTTATAACATAACTTAGGTCTCCCTTTTACTACCGCTAAATTATCAATGCAATTTTCTAATATTTCATCTTTGTAATAATCTAGATTAGTCTCTTGCTTTTTTTCAAATATAGATTTATATTCTCTTAACTTTTTATCCATAGCTTTCACTTTACGCTCAATGTAATCTAAGCAACCCTTGATATTCTCATCATCACCAACCATTGAATCCAAATATTCAATGCATTCGCAAATTGTCATTTCATCTTGTTTCATTATCTTCTTCTCCTTTTAATAACTGTCCACAGAATGGACAACGTGGATAATATTTATTTCCATGATATGTTGGAATAGGTACAACTCCATGCTCGCAATTTGGACAACATAACATCAAATCACCGCATGGACCAATTTCAATATCTATTGGTTTCTTTGGTGTTTCTCTATCCATAAATTCCCTCAACAATTGAAAATATGCCTTGGCACGGTCAGTTTCTTCTATATCTGCTGCTTTGCACGTAATTTGATGTTCTTTTTCAAGAACTTGCAACAATTCTTGATACTTATTCATACTCTAAATACCTCCCAATCTTCTAAAAATAGTGTTCTGAGCGGGTTTAAAATCTTCTTGCCACTCTCTATGGATCACCTTGAAATTACCAACATATTCTGGAAGCAAATTATCGAACACATATAATAAATTGCTTTTTAAACGCCTAATTAACGGATGGTAAACAAGCTTTTGAAAAGCTTGTAAATCCATTAAATTTTTAATCGAGACACTAAGTCCATCTAAGTTCGAGAATTCTGAACATTCCAACGGAAACTTATCTTCTTCATGAAGATATTCAAGAAGTTCAACTGCATTTGTATATACATATATATTCTTAATATTTGGATAATTACTTTTTAATCCGCCCGCAATCCAACACGGCTCTTCATATTTAAATGGCTCTCCGCCCGTCAAACACACTGTGTCTACTGATTCAAACTCTTCTCGTGTAGCAAACGGAATACTCTTTACATCATATTGTTTGTTACAGCAGTATTTACAATTTCTGTTGCATTGATCTGTGATCATTAAATGCATGACTGGTTTTCTTGTCATATTTCCTCGCTCACCTCCAACTCGCTAAATTCTACTTCTATTAAATCTTCGTAATCTTCATAAGGTTCATCACTTTCTTTTTTGTAATAAATCTCTGCACATCCTGCTCTGCCATCACTTTCCAATCTAGAAAACAAATCATATAAAGTTCCACCATAGTTATCTATTTCTAGTGACAAATCATCTTCGCAGTAGATAAGCCCATCATATTCGTATTTTTTATTCATATGTTTCCCCTTTTCTTTATTTCAAAGCTTGTCCGCAATGACTACAAAATTTATCCCAATCAAACAATAACCTGTAACAACATGGACATCTTCTTTCTCTTCCATCATCACCATAATCTCTGAAATCAGCTCTTTTAGGCGTAGCTCTTTCTACCAGATCTTGCAATAAATTGAATTGGGCTTTTTCATCTTCGTTTAAACTGGCATTTCGGTCTTCTTTTATTTCTCTGTATTCCATCTTGATATCACTTAAAGCTTCCTGATATTTATTCATATGCCTTTACCTCCTCTTTAAGTTCATTAATTGCTTTCTTAACATCCTTTAAATCCATATCAACTTCAGATACTAAATCTGCCATACGATTGTTAGAATAACTCTGTAAAGCCGATTCTAGCGTTGTATGGTATGAGATAGGCTTTTGTACGTCTGTCTCATTTCCTTCTTTATCCTTACCCTTTGCAAATGTTACAAGGGCGAATGAACCACTGCTAGAAGTGATTGCATAATTGTTTTGTAATCTAATCATTTTCATTCTCCTTCATAAACACTGTCCATCGTGTTTTACCTCTCTTGTCACCAAATAAAGGCTTATAATCAATAACTTTTAAAATTGAGCCAAATTTAATTTGCTCATCATTCCATTTAAAAATAAGAACTCCACAATCTTCT
>OFPS01000232.1_pt1 | contig 63042 bp, 40 predicted proteins | sample 1542111 | NCBI WGS metagenome assembly OFPS01 (sample SAMN04209233, study PRJEB22552) | human gut metagenome | biome: gut; material: feces | host: Homo sapiens | place: USA: Oklahoma | reverse complement strand
CTCGTTTTAATGCCTTTATTCCTGCTTTTTCCATCATCTTATCATATTTTTCCTGCTCGATTTCCATATATTTTGAATATTCACCATCCGACATTGAATAAAGATATTTTTCATAGTCCACAGGAGTCATCTTATTTCGTGTCCATTGAGGACGTTCATAATTGTAGTAGTACACATATTCATCAACTCTTTTCTTCACATCTTCCGGAGTGGAGCATTTAGAGAAGTCACACTCATCCTTCATATGTCCAAAGTAGGACTCCTGACTAGAGTTGTCCCAGCAGTTGCCTCGACGGGACATAGATTGTTCGTAACCTTGTTCTTTTAATTTATTCTGGAATGCATCGTTAAAATAAAGTGTCCCCTGATCTGAATGGAAAAGAGCATTTTCAGAAGGATCAAGGCAATCTATCGTAGCTTTAGCCAGATTCAAATCATTAGAAGAAGATGTAACATGATTTACGATTCTGCCTGTGACCGCATCCTTTATACATGAAAAGTATTCCGTTTTATTTGTACTGTATTTTAAATAACTCACGTCTGTAAGCAGTATTTCATTAGGTCTTGCCAGACGAAATCTTCTTTTTAACAGGTTTGGTTTTCGATTGTTTTTTAAATTCTCTTTATTCGTTTTTGATTCAGGGCGTTCCTTACGCACAGTACATACACAACCATATTTTTTCATCAGTCTAAGGATCTTGGCTCTTCCAAAATGTACACCACACATTCCAGGAAGCATCATATAAATGATACGTGAACCTTTCTTGAACCCTTTATAGTCCATAACTTTCTTTATATGTTGAAAATCAATCTCATCCTGCTTATCCTTCATACCATAGTTGTCATTTGAAAGAATCGAATAGTAGGATGATCTGGATAATCCAATCTTCTTAAGGATCGATTGAATGGAATAATCGTATCGATCATGAGGAAGGTCCTTAATCCACATACACAACACTTTCTTTTGATTGAAAGTATAGTGTGGAAGATTGTTTCGTAATCTGTTGAAATGCATCAAAGACATCTTTTCTAAAGCTTGAATCTTATTGTATTGAACACGAATTTTGAAATCCAAATCAACTTCATCTAAGACACTCAAAGATTCAATATTCCAGTTGTTCAATTTATGTTTAATTCTGTTACATACACCAACAGGCAGATTAGATCCATTGATTTCAAATATGCCAAGAACCTCATCTATAGGAAAATCTTTAAATCTAGAAGCTTCATTATAAAAACTATTATTAAGAACAAATTGTTTAGATGTACACCTTTGAACATATGGATGATGAATGTATTTGGTTACTATATCTGAATCAATTTTTTCATCACGTGGATTTACACCTTCAAGAACCTTTTTTAACATGTAGATTCTTTGATAACCAACTCTTTTAGGGGCTAAACCATAAGATTTTAACTGAGTTTCGATAGATACTTTAGGATATTCTTTATAGACTTTATCAATAAATTCAGAAGTGAATCGAATTCCTTTTCCGAATTTCATAAAAATTCCTGAACTAATCAAAAATTCATTATCATACTTTTCAACTAATGAATTTCGTATTCCAAACACTTTATTCTTCCCACCAGTAGGACGACCATCTCTTTTAAAATTTCTATGTAGCCTGTTAATAACGTCACATCCGATTATTGTACAGTTAAAATTATGTAACGTGAGAACTTTTCTTATTTGAGCCACTGAAGGATATTTGATCCATTCATCATAAAGAATACATCTAAACTCATAGGTGAATGATAGTCTGTTTTCTCGAATATTTTTTACATAGGGTGACTTAGACAATACGTCTATTTCATCCTTCGTAAATCTTTTGGCTCTTGACATATTTATTTTAAAACAACGAAAAAAGATACCCACAAGTGAGTATCACAACTGTCACGTTGTTGTCCTCCTTATGGGTACCATTTTAAGATACCTCCTTTTTATATGGGCGTATCCATTGATGGATGTCTAAGAAAATAGGTCGTGGTGGTGTGTTTTATCGTGAATTTACAACATTGTCGGTGGTTCATACGCATTATTTGATGTTGGGAATGGCATTTTTCTTAATGCTTGTATTATTAGAGAATAATTTTCATTTCATATGTAATAAGGTAAGAAAGTGTTTGATCTTTTATCATATTGGATTGAATTTAACAGTGATTATGTTAGTTGTTCGTGGTGTAGTACAAGTCCTTAGTTTAAATGTTTCAAGTGCAGTTCTTTTTGGAATTGCACATTTAATTTTAGGTATTTCTATGTTTTTTGTTTTGATTTCAATTCGAAATTGTATCAAGGATTCATTTTGACAATATCACATAATTTGATGAATGTGCTTTATATAAAGTGGATAAATGTGTTTTTATCCACTTTTTTTGTGCTTGTGTTTTTGTGTGATGCTTTTTCATGTGTTATACTTTTAAAGATAGGAATACCTATCGAATTAGAAGGGGAGTCAAGCATGATTTCAGTATGTATGGCCACATATAATGGCGAGAAGTATTTAAAAGATCAACTAGACTCTATTTTAAAGCAGATTCAAAGTAGTGATGAAGTCATCATTTCGGATGATGGTTCAAATGATTCTACAAGATATATTATTGAAAAATTTCAAAAGGAATATAAGAATATTTATTTGGTGGATGGTCCTAAACGTGGGGTTCAAAAGAATTTTGAGAATGCCTTAAAACATGCCAGGGGAGATATCCTTTTTTTGAGTGATCAAGATGATATTTGGATGGATGGTAAGGTTGAAAGAGTTTTGAAGGAATTTGAGAATTCAAAGACTTTGTGTGTGGTTCATGATGCCGAAATTGTGGATGGAAATATGAATAAAGTTAAGGATTCTTTTTTTGAATTGAAGAATGGAAAGCCTGGCCTTTTACATAATTTATATAGGAATGCGTTTATTGGATGTTGTATGGCATTTCGTAAATGTGTTTTTGAGAAGAGTTATCCGTTTCCAGATCATATTGAGATGCATGATTGGTGGATTGGTTTAGTGGCTGAATGTATGGGGAATACGGTATTTATTTACGAGCCGTATTTAAAATATAGAAGGCATGGCGATAATGCGTCTTCTTTGCATCATCATCCATTAAAGAAAATGATCTTTAATCGCTTATATTTTATTGAACAATTGATGATTCGTTGGATACAGGTGGGATGGCATGCTTAAAATAGGTTCTTGTACAGTATTATTCAATCCGGATAGGGATGTGATTTCGAATGTTGAAACATACAAAGATTTAGTGGATGTTTGTGTTGTAGTGGATAATTCGGAAAAGAAAAATGAAGTGTCGAAATATTTTGAGGAAGATTCTTCATATATTTATATTGATATGCATGGCAATCAGGGGATTGCGGCTGCATTAAATGCTGGTATTGAATATCTTCATTCTAAAAATATGGATATGGCTTTGACAATGGATCAGGATAGTTTATTTCCAACATCGGATTATTTAGCTATTTATCAATTGATTGAAAAATATAAGGATGAATATTCATTAATTGGTTTGGATGTGAATCGAGTGGATCCAAGTAAGGAAATTGTTTTAGTTCCTTATTGGATTACTTCGGGTAATTTTGTGAATATTTCAGATTTCTATTTGGCTGGTAAAATGAATGAATCTTTATTTATTGACTATGTTGATTTTGATTTGGGATATAGATTTAAAAAGGCACATTTAAAGATTGGATATTTAAGTGGATATTGTATAACGCATACAATTGGAAATCCTGTTCCAATTCATGTATTGAATAAGACTTTTTATGCGTTGAATCATTCGCCAATTCGTTATTATTATCGTTATCGGAATGCGTATTATTTATATCATTATGTGGATAAAGAATTCTTTAAAAAAGAGTATTGTCGCGAGATGTTTGGTAGTTTGATTAAGATGTTTATTTTTGAAAAGAATCGAAATGAAAAGATAAAAATGATTAAAAAGGGACTTTCGGATGCGAAGAAAAGGCGTTTAGGAAAGTTCAATGCCTAATTTTTTTGTTTCAGTGTTGTAATTATGGTATACTTTTGTGCGTGGGAATAATTCCTGCAGGAAATGAGATGTATTGGTTATTCAGTCATTTTGACTATAAAATAAGTAGTTTTTAACTGGGGGATAGTTAAAGGCATAAACAAACTTTAGACAAGGGAGTCAATTATGTTGGTCACGATTATAAGTGCAGAGCACTCTTTACGTAGTAAATGGGTAAGAGAATATTTTGCTTCAAAGGGGGACGAAGTTAAGATGATCTCTGTGAATACGAGTTCTGTACATTCTTTCTTTGCGAAGATTCATTTTTTGAAGCAATTAAGAAAGAGTTTGGATGCATTAAGTCCGAATCTTATATATTGTGATGCAACGATTGATTTTCTTATGCGTGAACTTACGGTTTATAAAAATAAAAATAATAATGTAAAATTAGTTTTTGATGTGTGTGATGATATTCATGTAGATCAAAAATATTTAAATCAGGCAGACTATATTTTTTGTGCGAGTGAATCATGCAGGAGGCATATTCATGGTGCACACATCTTATATTCGACAAATGGTCAATCTTGTTTGAATACAAGTCCTGAGTTAAGTAATGAGGAATTGTTTTTTTGTTTAATTGGAAATAAGAATATAGATATGAATTTTTGTGTTTCCTTTTTAAGAGAATGCTCTATATTAAAGAAGTGTACTCTACATATTTTGAGGGATTGGAAACTCAAAGAAAGTTTTATACAAAGTGTTTTAAGTGTTGGTGTAAATGTCATAGATCATAAAGACTTAGATAGTCAATCAACAAGGCAAGAAGTCTATGATCAATGTCATTATGGGTTGAATTTAATGGATTTTGAAGGAATAAATTCAGAATCTTTAGAATATATGTGTGGACAGATTCCAATCATAAATTCTATAGAAGGGGATCTTAGCCAATTTTGTAAGTTATGGGATATTGGAAAGAATATTGATGCTCAAAACTATAAAATTGTTGCTTCTAATATTTGTGCAGAAAGTTTAGATGTGCAATTAAATCGAAGATTACATATTCGTAATTTATATAAAACATATTTTACGAAAGATAAATTTTTTGAAACATTAGATGAAATAGGAGGAAGTTTATGAGTCGTCATGAAGAAAAAAAGAAATCTATAGTTTTTATAATATTTGGCATTTTATTATCCATTGTATTAGTTGCATTTACGGGTGCTTTAATTTACCAAATTTATAAATTACAAGTTTTACCGGATAAAATTTTAATTCCAGGAATTTTAGCTATCATCCTATTTGGGTTGATTTTGTTGTTGGTGCTTAACTTCTGTACACATGGAATAATTAGTAAAATTATATATTCATTTTTAGTTATTGCGATTTGTATTGTATATGGATTTGGAAACTTCTATTTGTATTCTACAAGTAAAACATTAACGACAGTAACAGCACAATCCAATAAAGCGAAAAACACTGTTTCAGTCATTGCGATGAATTCTAGCAGCATGGAAGATGTAAAGAGTTTAGAAGGTGCTAAGCTTGGTGTTTTGACAAACATCGGTAAGGAATCTACACAAAAGTCATTGAAGGATATTAAAAAGAATAAGGTAACTTATACAAAATCAGATTATGATAATGTGCCTAGTTTGATTAAGGCTTTGTATGATGGTGAAGTGGATGTGGTTGTATTAAATGAAGCGTATCGTTCAAATGTATGTGATATTGAAGAATATGCCAATTTCAATAATGAAACAAAAGTGATTCATAAAACGGTTTATTATACAAAAGAAAACAGTTCTCCATTAGCAGTTTCGGATATTACTGCAAAACCATTTAATATTTTAATTAGTGGAAACGATTCATTTGGCTCATTAGATGAAAATTCAAGATCCGATGTAGATATGTTAGTTACAATCAATCCAGTGACTTCAACTATTTTATTAACAAGTATTCCTCGTGATTCTTATGTTACAGAAGTTTGTGATGACTATGCATGTAACTATGGAGTAACAGACAAGTTAACACATACAGGAATGTATGGTGTAGATACGACAAAGGATACAATTGAAAATTTATTAGATATTGAAATCAACTATGTATATCGCGTGAATTTTACAAGTATGATCAATATTGTGGATGCTCTAGGTGGAGTGGATGTAACTGTACCAGAGGGTATGGCCGTTTCTAAATTTTATACAAATAGTAATTTAGAAGGTGTGCATGAAGGTGAAAACCATTTAGATGGTAAACGTGCATTAGCTTATTCTCGTGAAAGAAAAGCGTACTTAGATGGGGATGTTCAACGTGCTCGTAACCAGCAACAAGTATTGCAGGCTATGTTTAAAAAGGCTACATCACCAGAGATTATTAAGAATTATGTAAACTTATTAAATGCCTTGATTGGTGCTTTTGATACAAATATGACAACAGATGAAATTACTTCTTTTATCAAATACCAAATTCAGGCAAGTCCAAAGTGGAAATTTGAACAATTTGTGCTTAAAGGAGACAATGATCTACGTGTGAGTCCAGAACTTGGTTCGGAAGTCAGTGTCGTTATCTTATATGATTCTTATATCAGTATTGCACATGATAAGATTCAAGCTGTATTGGATGGAAAATCAAGTGATACAGTAGAAGCACAAGAGGATACTCCAGCAGGAACTTTATCTGAAGAAGAAATTGAAGCTCAAATTCAGTATGGTTTAATGACAGAAGCTCCAATTGAAGAAGAAGGTTCTGATATTTATTACGGCGGTTAATGGTTTCTTTATTTATTAAAGTAATTGATATTAAATAGATTAGGGGAAGCTTTGCTTCCCCTATTTGATTGTAGGTGAAATTATAATGCATTATACAACGGGAAAATTTGCAAAAAAAGCAGGCGTTACAGAGCGTACGCTTCGTTATTATGATAAAATTGGGTTGTTGAAACCAAAAAAGAATGATGAGAATTCGTATCGTTTGTATACAGATGAAGATTTTGTTCTTCTTCAAAAAATATTGGTTTTTAAATCATTGGGATTTTCATTGGATGAAATACGTTTTCTGATACATGATAATAATGAAATTGAAAAATCATTCGATGTTCAAAAAAAATTGATTAAACAAAAGATTACTTATTATACGAAGGTGTATGATTCTTTAAATTATACTTCAAGACTTTTAAAGAATGATGCGAATGCATTAGATCATTTGGTGGAGACGGTTCGTTTGTTGTCAAAACAAGATTCTTTGGCTGAGCAGTATAAAAACGCAAACAATTTAAATGTTCGAATAGAATTACATGAAAAGTATTCTACCAATCCAATAAAATGGTTTGATTGGTTATATGAAAATATCGATTTTAGTAAGATTAATACACTTTTAGAAGTTGGGTGTGGAAACGGTCAGCTTTGGATGAATAAGCGAAAGGATATTCGTAATCGTGAAATATTTTTAACGGATGTATCCGATGGTATGTTAGAGGATGCAAAACAAAATTTAAATGATAATTTTAGTTTTTTTGTCGTAAACTGTGAGAATATTCCGTTTAAGAAAGATTTTTTTGATGCGATCATCGCAAATCATGTATTGTTTTATTTGAATGATTTAAATCAAGGCCTCTCAGAAATTAGACGCGTATTGAAGAAGAATGGTATTTTTTACTCAACGACATATAGTAAAAATCATATGCGAGAAATCAATGAACTTGTTAAAGAATTTAATTCGAATGTTTATCTTTCTGAACAACCACTATATCATCGTTTTGGATTGGAAAATGGTGAGATGCTATTAAAGCAATATTTTAAGAATGTTGAATGTAAGATTTATAAGGATTACTTAGACATAGATGATGCGAAGCCGATTGTGAATTATATTTTAAGCTGTCATGGAAACCAAGACGTTCTTTTAGAGAAATATGATGAATTCTATGATTTTGTAGAAAATAAAATCAAAGAAAAAGGTTTTATCCGCATTACCAAAGAGGCGTGTTTATTTATTTGTGAAAATGGATGATTTGGAAAGATTTTGTAGATTAACGTTTCAATGGTATAATTTATATTTGTAGAATAGTGAGGTACAAAAATGGATAGTCGTAATGCGATAGAAGTAAGAAATATGTCCAAATATTTCAAAGTTGAATACGATAAGGCGAATACTTTAAAAGACAAGTTATTACATTGGAATCGTCATAATGTAGAACGACACCAAGTTTTAAATAATATCAATTTAAATATAAGAAAAGGGGAAACGGTTGCGTTAATTGGAACAAATGGTAGTGGTAAGTCGACTTTGTTGAAATTGATGACTAAGATTATTTTTCCAAATACTGGATCAATCACAACCAATGGAAAATTAACTTCTTTACTAGAACTTGGAGCTGGATTTCACCAAGATTTTACAGGAAGAGAAAATATATATTTTAATGCATCAATCTTTGGCTTAACACGTAAAGATATTGAGGCAAGAATTGATGATATTATCGAATTTTCTGAATTAGGTACATTTATCGATAATCCAGTACGTACATATTCATCAGGTATGTATATGCGTTTAGCTTTCTCAGTCGCAATCAATGTAGATGCAGATATTTTATTGATTGATGAGATTTTAGCGGTTGGAGATCAACATTTCCAGGATAAATGTTATAAAAAACTTGAAGAATTAAAGAATAGCGGAAAGACAATTGTGATTGTTACACACAGTTTGGATGTGGTTAAAAAGTTATGTCATAGAGCCATTTGGATTTATAAAGGAGAAGTTCGCTTAGACGGAGATCCAGTCTATGTGATTGATGAATATTTAGATCAAGTGGCTAAAGACCATAAAGAAGAGCGTAAAAAAGCAATCGAATCTGGAAAAGGAAAAGGAAGAGCTTCCATCACTATTGATCATCCTAGAGATTTTTCAAGGAATGAATTGTCGGATGGTAAAATTAAATTTGATGGTTGGGCGATTACCGATGATGAAAACGCAAAATTGATTATTCAATTAGATGATGAACCGGTTGAATATGATTTATCTTTAAGAAGAGATGTATATGAAGTATATAAAGAAATCTATGCTGGTTTTATTGATGAAAATAAAATTGGTTGGATTTTCTACAAAGATAAAAAAGAAATAGGTGTAGGAGAACACAAATTAACTGTGAAGTATGTAGATTCAAATGGAGATGTCTTAGACGAAAAAGATTGTCAATTTAAGATATTAAATGAGGTAGAGTAATGCAAGTATTTAAGAATATATATGATTACAGAGAATTATTAAAAACGAATGTAAAAAAGGATATTCGTGGTAAGTACAAAGGGTCATTTTTAGGAATCCTTTGGTCTTTCTTGAACCCATTACTACAAGTTGTTGTTTATTATATTGTTTTTCCATATTTAATGCGAGGAGCAAACATACCTAATTATATTGTTTATCTAGTAACAGGTATTATTCCTTGGACATTCTTTGCGACGGTGGTTACATCAGGAACAACGTGTATCAAATCAAACCAAGGAATTATTAAAAAAGTATATTTTCCAAGAGAAATATTAGTAATTAGTCAGGTTTTAAGCGGTTTGATCAACTTCTTTATCTCTTGTATTATCGTTATTTTGTTCTGTTTTGCCTTTGGGGTAGGTATGTCCATTCATATTTTGATTATACCAGTCATCGCAATTATTCAATCTATTTTAGGTTTAGGTATTGCGTTTATTCTTTCTAGTGTGGATGTATATATCCAAGATTTAGAATACATTGTGACATTTATTATTAATATGTTATTCTATGGAACTCCAATTTTGTATTCTTTGTCGCAATTTAATGATGCAGGTGTTTTGGGAAGATTGATTCAATTAAATCCATTGACAACAATTATGAATGCATATAGAGATGGATTCTTGTATCATCAATGGCCAGATATGAGTGCATTATTGATTGTTACTTTATTTAGTTTTGTAGTATTAATTGTTGGCTATATAATTTTCAAAAAATTAGAAAAAGGATTTGCGGAACAACTTTAATAAATTGAGGAGATAAATATGGTAGATATAATTGTACCTATTTATAATGCGTATAAAGCGGTAGATGAATGTATCGCTAGCATTATTAAACATACGGATTTAAATAAAAATAGATTGATACTGATCAATGATAAAAGTACAGATGAAACAATTTTAGGATTGTTAAACACTTATAAAGAAAAGAATCCTGAATTAAATATTGTCGTATTAGATAATGAAGTAAATTTAGGCTTTGTGGGTACCGTAAATAAAGGTATGAAATATTCAGAGCATGATGTTATTTTGTTGAATAGCGATACAGAAGTGTCTGATTTTTGGGTAGAAGAAATGGAAAAGTGTGCTTATTCACAAGAAGATGTTGCGACAGTAACAGCCTTATCGAATAATGCCACATTAGCATCGGTTCCAAATGGTTTACAGCCCAATCAATTACCAGATTCAATGACTTTTGATGAATATGCTCATATTGTTCATACACGTTCACTTCGTAGATATCCTCAGATACCAACAGCTCATGGATTCTGTATGTATATTCGAAGAAATGTATTAGATATCGTTGGATATTTTGATCAAGAAGCTTTCGGTAAAGGATATGGAGAAGAAAATGATTTCTCATATCGTTGCATGGATTATGGTTATAAACATTTATTATGTGATAGTGTTATTGTATATCATAAAGAAAGCCAATCTTTTAATGAGAAAAAAGAGCAGCTGATTAAAGAAAATATGAAAATCTTAAAAAAACGTTATCCTCTATACGTGAAAAATACAGAGCGTTGGTGTTCCCATTTTCCAATTAAAGATATTTGCGACAATGTTCGAATCGGAATTGAGAATGTGAATCGTGATAATGTTTTATTTTTGATTCATGATTGGTCAAATGTAAAAACAAATGTGGGTGGGACAACCATTCATTGTGTCGATTTGATTTCTCGTTTAAGAAAGAATTTCAACATTCATGTATTAGCACCAGAGGATGGGGTGTATAAACTATATTCTTATTTTACCAATAGTGAAATCTGTAATACAGTTGGCATATTTAAATCCAATGTGATGACTTCTTTTTACGATGCCGATTATCGTTTTATGTTAGAAACAATTATAGATGGATTAGGTATTACTACAGTACATGTTCATCATATGATTGGACATTATTTTGATATTGTGGATGTATGTAAAGAAAAGGGTATTCATTCTATTATTACATTACATGATTTTTATAGTCTTTGTCCGACAATTAATTTACTTTATATGAATAAAGAATATTGTATGGAAATGGAGCATAAAGATTGTGTACATTGCTTAAAAGATAAAATGAATGTACGTAATAATATCATTAAGAATTGGCAGATGCATTGGAATCAATTTTTATTAAAATTTGATGAAATTATTGTGCCTTCCAATTCAACAAAAGAAATTATTGAAAATGTATATACAAATATTGATTGTCATGTCGTTGAACATGGTATTGATTTAAAACGCAATAAGGCCATTGAAAAAAAGGATGATGAAGTATTTAATGTAGCCTTTGTAGGTGTCATGCTTCCTCATAAGGGTAGTAAAGTATTAGAATATTTTGTCAAACATTGTTCAAGTAAGAAAATTAAGTTTCATTTGTTTGGTCAAGCACATTCTGATTTACTTAAAAAGAATCATTCAAATTATGTATATCATGGTAGATACACACGTAGTGAACTTCCTCAACTATTAAAAGAGAGTAAGATTCATTTGGTATGTAACTTATCCATTTGGCCTGAAACTTATTCTTATACACTATCTGAAACTATTGCCTCTGGTGTACCTGTATTATCTTATAATCTAGGAGCTGTAGGTGAGCGTATTCAAAAGAATGCGTTTGGTTGGGTTTTAGACACAAAAGATATGGAGCATGCTCTAAAAAAAGTAATCGATATATCTAAAAATTTGAATGACTATAATGAAAAAATCAAGAATATTAATGCTTATATAATTAAATCGACTTCGCAAATGTGTTTAGAATATAAAGATATGTATATAAGTACAAAAGGTATGTCTATTTCAAAAGAAGCAATTGAAAACTTATGTCATTTATTTGCCAAGAATAATGAATTGGCGACTTTATTAAAAGAACAACTTACAGATGATATTAAGTTGAAATTGAATTCAAGAAGATGGAGAATGGTTCAAGATATTCGAACTCCAAAAATTATTCGATTCGCAAGAAAGGTATTAACTAGGTAATGTGTATGAAACTTGCAGGTGTAGTTGTATTATATAATCCAGATCAAAAAGTAATTAATAATATTAATTCTTATATTGATGAATTAGATGTATTATATCTAGTTGATAATTCAAGTGCAGATAATTCGACACTTTTTATGCATGAAAAAGTTGAATATATTCCACTACGAAAAAACACAGGGATTGCGCATGCGTTAAATGTAGGTGCTAAAAAAGCTATTGATCATAATTTTCATTATTTATTGACTATGGATCAAGATAGTATGTTTGAAAAAGATGCTTTAAAAAATATGAAATCTATTATTGATGCAGATGATGAAAAAGATCAGGTAGGAATCTATTCGCCGTTTCATAAGACGGCCATTTCTGAGCCTGTTCCTGAAGAACTATTTACTAGTCCTTTAGTTGTGATGACAAGTGGAAATATTATTAATCTTGATATTTATAAATGTGTAGAAGGATTTAAAGAATGGATGTTCATTGATTGTGTAGACTTTGAATATGGATTAAACGTACGTAAACATGGATATACCATTAAACAAATCAATACTGTTTTTTTAGATCATGAATTAGGAGATTATAAAATTAAACATATTTTCAATAAAAAAATCTTTTGTGATAACCATAGTGCATTAAGAAGATATTATATCGTACGTAATAGTTTTTATTTGTATGACATGTATCACGATGATTATCCAGATTATTGCCAAGCTGTTGTAAAACAAGCAAAACAAAGCTTTTTCTATGCCACTGTTTTTGAAAAACATGGATTCAAAAAATTAATTTATATGATTCGTGGATATATAGATTATCGTAAAGGTAAAAAGGGAGCATACGGAAAATAAATGAAACAGGGAGCTTTACAATTGGGTAAAGCTTTTTTCTTATGATTTTGGTATAATTTAAAGTAGATATTTTGATTTGAGGTGGATCATTATGAAAAAAATATTAGTCACTCAATCTTCTATGCCATCTTTAGATGAGTATGTTGAAGAAATTAAGGATATGTGGGATACACATTGGCTTACCAATATGGGCCCTAAACATAAAAAATTTCAAGAAGAATTAACTCAGTATCTGGGTGTTGAAAATATAGATTTAATGACAAATGGACATATGGCCTTAGAATTATCTTTACAAGCTTTAAATTTGTCTGGTGAAGTCATTACAACTCCATTTACTTTCGCATCGACGACACATGCGATTGTACGTAATGGATTAGATCCGGTATTCTGTGATATTGATCCAGTAACATATACAATGGATACAACAAAATTAGAGTCTTTGATTACAGATAAGACTTGTGCCATTATGCCTGTTCATGTATATGGGAATGTTTGTAACATAGAAGAAATTGATCGTATCGCAAAAAAATATGGTTTAAAGGTAATTTATGATGCAGCGCATACTTTTGGTGAAACCTATAAAGGTAAAGGAATTGGATCTTATGGGGATGTTTCATGTTTTAGTTTTCATGCTACAAAAGTATTTAATTCGATAGAAGGTGGAGCTGTATGTTTTGGAAATGAATTAAAAGACTTTGGCTTGGATTTATATCGACTCAAAAATTTTGGAATTCGTGGAACTGAAGTTGTGGATGCAGTAGGAGCCAATGCGAAAATGAATGAATTTTGCGCAGCTATGGGTATTTGTAATTTGCGTCATGTGGATGAAGAAATTGAGAAAAGAAGAGTTGTGGTTGAAAGATATCGCAGTCATTTAGAAGGGGTAGAAGGACTACAGTTAAATCCGATTCAGAAAGATGTTAAACCAAATTATGCTTATTTTCCAGTTGTATTTGATGATAAAGTCTTTGGTGCAACACGTAATGAAGTGCTTGAAAAACTAGATGAACATGGAATTGGAGCAAGAAAATATTTCTATCCATTAACGAATGGTTTTGAATGTTTCCATGGAAAGTATGATTTAGATAAGACACCTGTCGCAAGACATATTAGTAATCGTGTTTTAACTTTACCTTTATATGCTGATTTATCATTGGAAGATGTAGATCGAATTTGTGACATTGTTTTGAAATGTAGAGGTTAATTATGGATAAAATATTGATACTTGGGGGAACGGCTCAACAAATAAAACTTATAGAAGCCGCAAAACGAAAAGGATATTATACAATTGTTACGGATTATTTGTCGGATTCTCTGGCAAAACGAATGGCCGATAAAAGTTATATGTATGATATCAATGATATTGATGGCATCGTAAACATGTGCAAAGATGAGAATGTTCAAGGTGTAATTTGTGGATATATTGATCCTTGTCAAAGACCATATCAGAAAATATGTGCAAGATTAAATCTTCCTTGTTATGGCACACAAGAGCAGTTTTATTTAATGACAGATAAACATGCTTTTAAAAAAATGTGCAATGACAATGGTGTAAATACAATCAAAGGATATAAAGAGAATGATTCAGATATTGAATATCCTGTTTTTGTCAAACCTGTGGATAGTAGGGGTTCTAGAGGGCAGAGTGTTTGTTATAATGAAAAAGAACTTGAAGCTGCATGTATTTATGCCAAATCCGAGTCTTCGAATGGGGATATCATAATTGAAAAATTCATGAAGGATGCACAAGAATTTCAAGTTACATATTTCTTTGTGGATGGAAAGCCATACTTGATTCGTACAACCGATAGTTATTGTGGTTCAGAAGAAAAGCATTTAGAAAAAGTTGTTGCATGTGCTGTTTCACCTTCAAAATATACAAATTTATATTTGGCAAAAGCACATAATAAAGTTATAAATATGTTTAAAAATATGGGTTATAAAAATGGTCCTATTTTTATGCAAGGATTTGTATATCAAGATGATTTTTATTTCTTTGATCCAGGATTAAGATTTCCAGGTGTGGATTATGAAAGAATTATTCGAAAAGTATATGGTGTTGATTTGATGGATGCGATGATTGATATCGCAATGCAAAATAAGATTTCAATAGTAATACCTGAAACGTGTTATTCTCTTGAAGGAAAAAAGGCTGCGGTTTTATTTCCTACAGTCAGTAAAGGAACAATTGAAACGTTAGAAGGCATTGATTGTTATTGTGATGAAATTGTTTCTGCGATACCTCGTTGTGAAGTAAAAGATACATTAGAATGGACATATAATGTAAATCAACGTTTGGCTGAAATGGATGTATTGTCAAATAATTTAGATGATTTAAAGAAAACTCTACAGGAAGTACAAAATAATATTAAGGTATTAAATGAAAAAGGTGAAAATATGATTTATGAGTATTTTGATGTAAATCGTATTAATGGGTAATATGTATGGATAATAATATAAGTGTAAAATTGATTTCTTTAGAGGATATTAAGAAAACGAGATCTTTTAATCTAAAGAAAATTATTGAAATAATAGAAAACTCTTTGATTGCGTATAGTAAAGGTGAAATATTATTGCCGGATAAGATTTCACAAATTTTTGATTATAAACTGCAAACTCGCATCAATTGTATGCCCTCTACACTTCTAAAAGAGGATATTTGTGGAGTAAAATGGGTTTCTGTATTTCCTAACAATCCAGTTTTATTTGATAGACAAAACGTAAGTGGAGTTATTTTATTATCTGAAATCAAAACAGGATTTCCTTTTGCAATTGTAGATGGAACATTGATTACTGCATTAAGAACGGCTTGTTTAGGTGCAATTGGAGCTAAATATTTAGCTCGAAAAGATAGTACGGTATATGGAACAATTGGTACGGGTGAACAGGCAAAGACACATTTTTTATTGATTAAAACATTATTTCCAAAAATCAAAACGTGTTATGTGGCATCTAGAACAAGTAAAAGTGAAGAAGCATTTATTCAAGTCATGAAAAAGAAATTTGAGGATGTTACCTTTATTGCGTGTAATTCAGATTATGACCTAGCTGCAAAAAATGCAGATATTATTGTTACTGCAGTCAGTTGTCAAGAACCATTGTTAAAGGCAAAATCCATTAAAAAAGGAGCTTTTTATTGTCATGTAGGTGGATGGGAAGATGAATATTCTGTTCCATTACGGGCAGATAAAATTGTTTGTGATGATTGGGCATCCCTTAAACATAGGGGCTCTCCTACAATTGCTCGTATGTATGAAGAAGAGATTTTGATGGATGAAGATATATACGCAAACTTGGCAGATATCATTTCAGGTGAATTACCCGGTCGAGAGTCGGATTTAGAATTTATTTATTTTAATTCGATTGGTTTATCTTTTGTAGATGTATCTGTTGCCTATTATATATATCAAGAAGTAATTTCCAAAGGATTTGGAAAGGATTGGACAATTCAAAATGCCGATGCTTTTGAAGTATTGGAAGATTTAGACTTTTAAAAAGTGAAAGGAAATATAATTATGCCAAAAGTAACGGTCTTATTAACATCTTACAATCATGGAAGCTATATTCGTAATAGTATAGATAGTATCTTAAATCAAACATTTAAAGATTTTGAACTATATATTATTGATGATTGTTCTACAGATAATAGTTGGAATATTATTCAGGAATATAAAGATGATCGAATTATTGCGATTCGCCATGAAAAAAATGAGGGTGGATGTACTACAAGAGCTTTGTATTCCTCTTTTAAAGGCAAATATTTTGCAATGGCACATTGTGATGATGTTTGGGAATTGGATAAATTAGAAAAACAAGTTGAATATTTAGAGAATCATCCAGATACAGGTGCATGTTTTACTAATGTACAAGTTATTGATGATGATGGAAATAATTTTGATCAAGAGAATCATCCATATTCAAAAGTATTTTTAAATGAAAACATGAATCGTTTTGAATGGTTGAATCATTTCTTTTATAAAGGAAATCGATTGTGTCATCCAAGTTCTTTGATTCGTATGGATGTACAGATGAACGATGATTTATTTGCGGCAGGACTTGGTGCATTACCTGATTTCTATAGATGGGTTAAATTATGTTTGAAACATGAAATTTATGTGCATCCAGATAAATTGACTAAATTTAGAATTCATACAGATGAAAGTAATACGAGTGGCCAAACTCCTACAAATCGTATTCGTGTCCATAATGAGTTTTATCAAATCGCAAAATTATATGGAAGGATTCAAAATCAATCTGAATTCTTACAGGTTTTTCCTGAGGCAAGTGAATATGTTGTGAATGGTAAGATGAATGTGGATTATGCTTTAGCACAAATTATGTTAAATAGAACGGATATAAAAGGATTCCATTTTTATGCAATGAATAAATTGATGGAATTGGTTCGTAATGAAGAAACGAAAGATGAATTGATTGAGTTATATGGATTCACTAAACGTGATGTATGTGCAATAAGTGGAAAATTAGATGTATTTCATGTAATTGATGATAATGAATATTTAACAACATCACTATTTTATAAAAACAATGAAAATTTCTCTGAAGCAAATAAAATAAACAAAAAAACTGTAATGATGAATAATCATTTTATTATCTCATTCGATTTAGATCATAAAAAAGTGAGTCAACTTCGCTTTGATCCAACTGAAGGAAAGTATATTAGTTTAAAAAATCTTAGTATCACAATCGATGGTAAAAGAATAGAGAATTATACAATCCTTCAATATTATGAAATAGATGAGGATTGGTATGATATTTATTCTTTAGATCCAAGTATTTTGATTGATTTAAAGGAATCTAAAGAAGTTTGTAAAGTTATTATTGAAGCGGATATTAAATATATTGAACATGTAAAATTATTAAATTATGAAAACAAAGTTGCAGAATTAAGAAGAAAAAATGTAGATGATTTATCTGTAAAACAATTATTGGAAATTATAAAAAGACGAGTAAAGCATTAATGGAGGTGTTATTTTGGAGTTAGTGAATAAATCAATGGAGGTATTAAAACGAGAAGGGATTTCCGGTTTAGCAAAACATGCCTCGCATTATATTCATAAGAAAAGAGAATCAAGACCTAAAAGTGATGCATTTAAGGATGTCTTGTTTATAAATGGGTGTCCTAGAGATTTGTTGCCACATCCACCTCGTTATCGTGTAACACATCAAATGGAACAGCTAAAAGTGAATGGCTATACTTGTGATGAAGTTTTCTTTGAGAATGTAGATCTAAAACAAGTGCGTATGTATTCTTGTTTCATTATTTTTAGAGCGCCTTATACAGATAAATTAGATGCATTTATTCAATTGGCTAAATCATGGAATAAACCCGTACTTTATGATGTGGATGATTTAGTCATTGATACAAAATATACAGATCAGATTGAGTATGTTAAGAATATGGATGTTTCTCAAAAGACTCGTTATGATTTGGATGTTATGAAGAATCAAAAGTTGTTAATGCTTTGCGATGGATGTATCACAACAACTTTGGCCTTAAAGAAGGAACTTGAAAAATACAATCCAAATGTATGGATCAATCGAAATACGGCTTCTATAGAGATGGTTACTTTATCACAAGAAATTAAGAAAACATCAAAAGATACTGTGGATATTGGTTACTTTAGTGGTAGTATTACGCACAATGAAGATTTTGAAATGATTAAGCCAGCCTTGATTGATGTGTTGAATGCATATGATTATGTGCGTTTGCATCTTGTTGGAGAAATCGATTTGCCTCAAGATTTAAAGATGTATGCTTCTAAGATTGAAGTACATCCTTTTATGGATTATAAAAAACTTCCTGAATTGATTTCTAAGATGGATATTAATTTAGCGCCTTTAACTTCAAACATTTTTAATGAAGCAAAATCAGAGAATAAATGGGTAGAGGCTAGTTTAGTAAATACTTGTACGATTGCTTCAAATCTAGGTGCTTTTAAAGAGATGATAGAAGATCATAAAACTGGAATACTTTGTTCGAATATAGTTGAGTGGAAGAAAAAATTAACTTGTTTGATTGAGAATAAGAAATTAAGAGAAACTTTAGCTGGTAATGCGTATGCATATTGTTTAAAGCATTGTGTTACTTTATATACAGGTTCAAATATTGTTTCTATTCTACAAGAGAATCGTAAACGAATTATTTGTATGGGCTTTGCAAAACTTGAAATATCAGGTGGAGTTATGGTGGCTTTGCGTCATGCAGCTTATTTACAGGATGCAGGTTATCAAGTGATGCTATTATCTTTCTATGATACTTGTACAGAATTTACTTTTATGAATCATTCATTTCCGGTCTTGCCATTTAAAAATGAAAAGTTGGATGCGAAAATTGATTGTGGAGTCGCAACCATGTGGCCTACGGTTAAGATGTTGGATGATGTTCGTTGTATTGAAAATAAAAAGTATTTAGTTCAAAATTATGAGATTGACTTTTATGATTTTAAAGATCCTCGTAAAGTAGAAGCTAGTGTGACTTATTCGTATCCATTTGATTATGTCACGATCTCAAAGTGGTGTAAGGAATGGTTAAAGTCTGATTTTAATAAAGAGGCTAAGTGGATCTATAATGGAATTGATATTGAACAATATAGACCGCATAAAAGAGAATTTAAGGATAAAATTCGTATTTTGATTGAGGGAGATTCTTCAAGTGCCCATAAAAATGTGGATGAGGCATTCTTAGTGAGTAATAAATTAGATCCTTCCAAATATGAAGTATGGTATATGTCTTACAATGCCAAACCGAAGGATTGGTATCGTGTTGATAAATTCTTGCATAGAGTACCTTATGAAGAGGTGCAAAAGGTATATGCAGATTGTGATATTTTATTGAAGACTTCTTTGTTAGAAAGCTTTAGCTATCCACCGATTGAAATGATGGCTACTGGTGGTTATGTAGTGGCCTTATTAAATGATGGAAATAAAGAATATTTAGAGGATGGAAAAAATTGTTTGATTTATCCAAATGGAGATATTGACAAGGCTGTTCATTGTATTGAAAGAATCGTTTCAGATCAAGCATTGCGTGATGTTTTATATACAAATGGTGTAGAAACTGCGAAATCAAGAGATTGGAATTTGATTAAAGAATCAATAATTCGTGTATATTGCGCTTGACCCTAACGTAACGTTAGGGTTTATTCTTTTATTGTGATATAATGATGTTAATTATGGAGGACTCAACATGAAAGGTATTATTTTAGCTGGTGGTAGTGGTACTCGTTTGTATCCTTTGACAAAGGTTACAAGTAAGCAATTGCTTCCTATTTATGACAAGCCAATGATTTATTATCCAATGTCTATTTTAATGCAGGCAGGGATTCGTGAGATCTTGATTATTTCAACTCCGGATGATACACCTCGTTTTCAAGAATTATTAGGGGATGGTCATCAATTTGGAATTGAGCTTTCTTATAAAGTTCAGCCTAGTCCTGATGGACTTGCACAAGCATTTATCTTGGGTGAAGAATTTATAGGTAATGATAGTTGTGCAATGATTTTAGGTGATAATATTTTCCATGGTCATGGTTTAACGAAGCGTCTTCGCGCGGCTGCTGAAAATGAAGTGGGAGCTACCGTATTTGGTTATTATGTAGAAGATCCTGAGCGTTTTGGTGTTGTTGAATTTGATTCTGAGGGTAAGGCTATTAGTTTAGAGGAAAAGCCAGCTTGTCCTAAGTCAAATTATGCGGTAACAGGACTTTATTTCTATGATAATAAAGTGGTTGAGTATGCGAAAAACTTAAAGCCAAGTGCTCGTGGGGAATTGGAAATCACAGATTTGAACCGTATTTATTTAGAGAATGGTGAATTGAATGTAACACTACTTGGTGATGGATTTACTTGGTTAGATACGGGTACACATGAATCTTTAGTGGATGCCACTAATTTTGTGAAGACAATTGAGGAACATCAACATCGTAAGATTGCGTGTCTTGAAGAGATTGCGTATGACAATGGATGGATCGGTGATGAAGAATTGGCTTCTACGTATGAAATTTATAAGAAGAATCAGTATGGTGCTTATTTAAAGAAGATCATGGATCGTAAGTATATTAAATAATGGGGGTAATAGAATGAAAGTAACTGAAACAAAGATTCCTGGAGTATTGATTATTGATACGGATGTATTTGGAGATCATCGTGGATATTTTACAGAAACGTATTCAAAGCCTAAATATGAAAAATTAGGTGTTACTGTTGATTTTGTACAGGACAATATGTCTTTTAGTGCACAGAAGGGTACACTTCGTGGATTGCATTGGCAAAATCCGCCTTATGCACAAAGTAAATTGGTTTCTTGTACAAAGGGTACAGTAATTGATGTGGCTGTGGATATTCGCAAAGGTAGTCCTACATTTGGTCAATGGGTCAGTGTAGAGCTTAGTGAAGAAAATCATAGACAATTCTTTATTCCTCAGGGTTTTGCGCATGGATTCTTAACTCTAACAGACAATGTGGAATTTAGATATAAGGTAGATAATGTCTATAATAAAGAGTCTGAGGGTGGAATGCGTTATGATGATCCAACTTGTAATGTAGATTGGGGTTCATTATTAAATGGTATTGAGCCTGTGTTAAGTGAAAAGGATCAGGTAGGTCCAACTTTAGAAGAGTCAAATAATCAATTTGTATATGAAGGAGAATAGAAAAATATGAAAATTTTAGTAACGGGTGGTGCTGGTTTCATTGGTGGAAACTTTGTACATTATATGGTCAATAAATATCCTGAGGATATGATTGTAAACTTAGATAAATTAACATATGCAGGTAACTTAGAGACTTGTAAGCCTGTAGAGGATAAACCGAACTACAAGTTTATCAAGGGTGATATTGCAGATCGTGATTTTATCATGGATTTGTTTGAAAAAGAAAAGTTTGATGTCGTTGTTAACTTTGCGGCTGAAAGTCATGTGGATCGTAGTATTGAAGATCCTGAAATCTTCGTAAAAACAAACGTAATGGGTACGACTACTTTATTAGATGCTTGTGTTAAGTATGGTATTCAAAGATATCACCAAGTATCTACAGACGAAGTATATGGTGATTTACCATTAGACCGTCCTGACTTGTTCTTTACTGAAAACACACCATTACATACTTCAAGTCCTTATTCAAGTGCAAAGGCAAGTGCTGATTTATTTGTACTTGCATATCATAGAACATATGGTTTACCAGTAACGATTAGTCGTTGTTCAAATAACTATGGTCCTTATCATTTCCCAGAAAAATTAATTCCATTAATTATTTCTCGTGCCTTAAATGATGAAACAATTCCAGTATATGGAACTGGAGAAAATGTTCGTGACTGGTTACATGTATATGATCACTGTGTTGCGATTGATTTAATTGTTCGTAAGGGACGTGTTGGTGAAGTCTATAATGTAGGTGGTCACAATGAAAGAACAAACTTAGAAGTTGTAAAGACTGTACTTCATGCATTAAACAAACCAGAAAGCTTAATTACGTATGTAACAGATCGTAAAGGTCATGATATGCGTTATGCGATTGATCCAACTAAGTTGGAAACAGAACTTGGATGGAAACCAAAATATACATTTGATACAGGTATTCCAATGACAATCCAATGGTATTTAGACAACAAGGAATGGTGGGAAAACATCATTAGTGGTGAATACCAAAACTATTTTGAAAAGATGTATGTAGAAAAAGGAAGAGCTAAGGAATAATCTTTAGCTTTTCTTACTATAAATAGGAGGATGAATAAATGAAGGTTTTTGTGACAGGTGTTGCAGGTCAATTAGGTCATGATGTCATGAATGAATTGGCTTTAAGAGGATATACTGGAGTAGGTACAGACTTAGCTGAAAGCTATAATGGAATTCAAGATGGTACGTATGTAACAACGGCTGAATATGTATCTTTAGATATCACAAATTCAGAAGCTGTGATGAATACAATTAAGTCTGTAAAGCCAGATGTTGTTGTGCATTGTGCGGCATGGACGGCAGTTGATTTAGCCGAAGATGAAGATAAACAAGAAAAAGTAAAAGCGATTAATGTGGATGGTACACAAAATATTGCCAATGCTTGTAAAGAAATTGATGCGAAAATGGTCTATATTTCTACTGATTATGTATTTGATGGACAAGGAACAGAGCCTTGGCAACCCGATTGTAAGGATTATAAGCCATTGAATGTATATGGACAAACTAAGCTTGGTGGAGAACTAGCTGTATCAAATACTTTATCAAAATACTTTATTGTTCGTATTGCGTGGGTATTTGGAAAAAATGGAAATAATTTCATTAAGACAATGTTAAATGTTGGAAAGAAATTTGATACATTAAAAGTAGTAAATGATCAAATTGGTACACCAACCTATACTTATGATTTGGCCCGTTTATTAGTCGACATGATTGAAACGGATAAATATGGTTACTATCATGCGACAAATGAGGGTGGCTATATCAGCTGGTATGATTTTGCGTGTGAAATCTTTAAACAAGCGGGTTATACAAATAAAGTAATTCCAGTAACAACGAAAGAGTATGGTTTATCTAAAGCAGCTCGTCCTTTTAATTCTCGTTTGGATAAATCAAAATTAGTAGAAAATGGGTTTAAACCTTTACCTACTTGGCAGGATGCTTTAAAGAGATATTTACAGGAAATTGAGGATTAGTTGAAAGTATGGATAGAATTAAAAGTGGTATTCATAAGAATAAAAAGTATTGTATAATCCTTACTTTATTTCTATTGGTTTTTATTGGATGTTCTTTAGTGACTTATAAAACATATGTGAAAAATTATTTATTTAATGACATTATTGTATATAAAGTAAAAACACATTCAGATGAAGGGATTCCATTGGAAAATCAAAAGTTTAGTCAAGAAATAGATAATGTTTCTACTTCGTTGACAGGTATTGGTTTTAGTTTAAAGAATATTGATAAAGATTCAGATAATGTTTTAAATGTCTCAATAAAAAATCAAGATGGTAGTTTGATTCAAGAATTGAGTGTAAAAGAAAAAGATTTGAATGATGGATTCAATGTGGTTCACATAGATCCATTAAATCTTGAAAATCAAAAATTAATCATTGAATTATCATCATCTGGTTATACGAATATTCATGTAGGGGTTACGCATGATGCAGAAGAGGATTATATAAAACTTGCAAAATGTAATGTGAATGAAGTGAAAATGAATTATTCACTTGTATATGGTTTGGTAAATGGTAATTGTTTCGCATTAAAGAAATTCTATTTCTTAATTGTCTCATTATTTATTTTATTGATTGTTTTGTTTGGAATTTTAAAAATTTTTGAAGTGCAATTCGCTAAAATTTCATTTGTGGTTATTTTTATTACAGGCATTATTTATTCACTTGTATTGCCACAATTTACGATTCCAGATGAGTGGACACATTATTTGACCGCATATTCTCAAAGTAGTGTTTTATTACATAAAAAAGCATTTGATGAACATGGTAATGTGATTTTATATGAAGATGGTTCGTATTATTTTGTGCGTTATAACATTCCTAAACTATCTACTTATGCGATGGAAATGAATGAATTGAGTGGTCATCAAATGGTGGATATCAAAGGTCAAAGAGCTTCAAGAGCACCATTGAGCTTGGCTATTTTTGGGTATATTCCGCAAACCGTTGGTGTTACGATTGGTCGTCTTTTACATATGAATTCAATGCAAGTTGCCTTTTTGGGACGAATGTTTGCGTTACTCGTATATGCATTATTGATTTCATGGGGTATTTCCTTAATTCCAAAATTTGCGAAACGAATTTTCTTTGCGGTATCTATGCTTCCAATGTGTATGCAGCAAGTTTGTTCATTTAATTATGATTCGGTTTTACTTGCCGCTTCCTTTTTCTTATTTGCGTATTTATTATATTTAGCTTATAAAAAGGATGAAGTAAATAATGTTGATTTAGCTATAGTTACAATTTGTTCGATGGCCATTGCCACAATCAAGTTTATCTATTTACCAATCTTAGGTATTGGGTTGTTGATTCCGGCTAAAAAGTTTAAACATAAAAACACGAAATGGATATATATAGTCTTATTATTAGTGATTAGTGGATTATCCTATGGTTTAATCACAAAATACAATCAATATTTCTGGACGGTACATACAAGTGTAACTAAACCAATTTCAGATGCAGTTACGTTTACCCCTTCCTTTATTTTGCATCATCCAAATAAAGAAATTGTTATATTCTTGAATACAATTCAACAATTTATGGGGGAATATATAGAACAAATGTTGTGTTCACCACTAGGTTGGTTGGATATAAAAATGCCAAGTGTTATTGTAGCTGGATTTAGTAGTGTTTTATTGTTTTCTTCTATGTCTTGTAAGGATGAAGATAGTAGTATTAAATGGCAAAATCGATTCTGGATGTTTGTATTATTCGGACTTGTATTTGTGACTGTTTTACTTGCTTTACAAATTACATGGACACCAGATTACTTTACTTTTGTTGCAGGTGTACAAGGGCGTTACTTCTTGCCTGTGCTTCCATTATTGTTGGTAGTAATTCATGGATATTTAAAATTGAATGCTGAATCTAAAAGTATGAATACAATTATGGTATTAAGTACGCTTTGTTTGCATATTATGGAAGTATTGACAATATTAATAATTGTCATAGGACGATAGAATAATTTAATAGAATGTGATAACATATAGAGCGGTTATTACATTCTTTTTTTATGGATGGGGGTTATACGATGGAGGAAAAAGTATTAATCATTATTCCTGCATATAATGAAGAGGAAAGTATTTTAAATACATATAAAACAATTTTAGAATACAATCAAACTCATACTCGTCAATTGAGTACGATTGTGATCAATGACGGATCTAAAGATAAAACAGAACAAATTCTTATTGAAAATAAAATTCCACATATTCAATTGATTCATAATTTAGGCATTGGTGGGGCTGTACAAACAGGTTATAAATATGCTTATGAAAATGATTTTGATATTGCCATTCAATTTGATGGAGATGGTCAACATGATATTACATTTGTAGATGCGTTGGTTGCACCAATTGAAAATGGTAATGCGAATATGACAATTGGTTCACGTTTTGTCGAAGGCTCTACTAGTGAATTTAAATCGACAAAAGCGCGTCAAATGGGAATTCGTATGATTTCTGGATTTATTAAATTTTTTACGAAAGTTAAATTGTATGATGTAACATCTGGCTTTCGTGCCATTGATAAATCTTTAATTAAAGAATTTTCTATGAATTATCCAACAGAATATCCAGAGCCAATCTCAACCACAAGAGTATTGAAGCATGGAAAGAAAGTAGCAGAAGTACCTGTTAAGATGAATGAAAGACAGGGGGGTACTTCAAGCATACATAGTTGGAAAAATGCATATTATATGATCAATGTTTTAATGTCGATTATTAATATTGGAATTTGGAGGGATTAGTATATGCCATTCAATTTGAGATTCGCAATTTTTATTGTTGCGTGTGTTTTAGCTTTTACAGTTATGCGTATTTTGCATAAAGATATGATTCCTATTAAATATTCATTATTATGGTGGATTGCGATCCTTATTTTAGTTGTATTGGCACTTTGGCCGGATTTCTTCTTATTTTTTGTGAATTTATTAAGATTTCAAACAACTTCAAATATGGTGATTGGTGTCTTTATTGTCATTTTAATTTTTATCACCATGTCATTAACGGTGATTGTTTCTTCACAAAAGGATAAGATTAATTTATTAATACAAGAAGTTTCGATGTTGAAACAAGAAATAAAGGATAAGAGTAATGACTAAAATCCATAAGTATTTATTAAATAGAGAGGTTTCGTTAAAGGAAAACACTTTATGGTTTACAATGGGAACATTGTGCAGTTCTGCAACAAGTGTTTTATTAATGGTTTATGTAACACATCTTTTAGGGGTAGATGAAGCAGGAGTATACTCGATTGCGTATAGTATTGCTCAATTGATGCTTACAATTGGATGGTTTGGAACTAGACAATTTCAAGTATCGGATGTTGAGGAAGAATATTCTTTTTCGGATTACTTTACAATGAAAATCATTACTTCTTGTATTGCGTTATTGGGCGGCTTGATTTATGCAGGTATGCTTCATTTAAATGCGCATAAATTTATGATCACATTTTTATATTGTAGTTTTATCATATGTGATATTTTTGCGGATTTATTTTCAGCAAGATTTCAACAAGAAGACCGATTATACTTATCAGGAATTTCATATATATTAAGAATTGGTGGCTATAATGTCATCTTTTTGGTGAGCCTATTCATTTTTAGGTCGTTATTCATATCTATTTTACTGGCATTCATTTATTCTTTGGTAGAACTGATTCTTTTTGATTATCCATTTATTAAAAGAATGTCGGATTTAAACGTACACCTTGATATAAAAAAAATCATGAATTTGTTTAAGAATTGTTTTCCTTTATTCATCAGTTCTTTTGTGAGTACTTTTATAGTCAATATTCCCAAAAATGCGATTGAATTGAACTTAAGTAGTAGTATTCAAACGTATTATAATATTATTTTTATGCCTTCTTCGATTGTGAATATGTTTTGTATGTTTATATTTGTACCAATGTATACCCAAATTGCAAAGAAATGGCATGAAGATGATAAAAAGAGTTTTATAAAAGTAGTTCAAAAAGTATTTTTAATTGCGATATTGTTTTCTGTCTTTGTATTTGTAGGATGTGCACTTTTAGGAATTCCATTCTTAGAAATATTATATGGTGTAAATTTAGATGGATATAAAACTCCATTCTTAATTTTGATTGGAGCAGGTTGCCTAACCAGTATTAATTCCATCCTTTCTTATATAATGACGGTTATGCGTAAACAACAATATATTCTATATATTTATATTGTTGCATTAGTAGTTTCACAGGTTTGTATTCAATTTTTAATTACAAGATTTGGATTTGTTGGTGCAAGTATAGATTATTTGATAGGAATGCTTTGTATCACAATGTTTATGTTTGTTATTTTTATTAAGACTTTAAATCAAAGAAAGTAAAAGGAGTTACAAATGATAAGGGTATTGCATGTAATTGGTGCTATGGATCGCGGTGGTGCTGAATCTATGATTATGAATTTTTATCGGAAAATTGATAGGTCAAAATATAGTTTTGATTTTTTAGTTCATGAAGAAAGAGAATGTGATTTTGATAAAGAAATTCGTGAACTTGGTGGAAATATCTTTCGTATACCAAGATATAAAATTTATAATTATTCTAAATATAAAAAAGAAGTAAAAAAATTTTTTGTAGCTCATCATGATTATGATATTGTACATGGACACATTTGTTCATGTATCAATATTTATTCTTCTATCGCAAAATCATATGGTATCAAAACAATTGCGCACAGTCATTCTGCAAACTTTGGTTTTAGTTTAGACACTATTTTTACAAATGTTGTATCATTTCATACAAAATTTATTGATGATTATTTTATTGGTTGTTCTAAGAGAGCTGGGTTGGATCGATATGGATCAAAGATTGTAGAATCAAATCGATTTGATGTTTTGTGTAATGGTATTGATGTTACTAAATATCGGTTTGATGAGATGAAAAGAAATGAATTGAGAGCTAAATTAGGTATAGAAGATAAGCTTGTAATAGGTCATGTTGGTCGTTTTACATATGCTAAAAACCATGAGTTTTTAATTCAAGTCTTTAATGAACTTCAAAAAGTAAGACCTGATTCTGTCTTATTATTATTTGGACGTGGAGAATTAGAAGATGATGTAAAAACACAAGTACAAGAACTTCATATTGAAAATAAGGTTCAGTTTATGGGTGTAGTCTCTAACGTATATGATTATCTTAATGCTTTAGATGTGTTTGTTTTTCCATCAAGATTTGAGGGACTTGGTATTGTATTAATTGAAGCACAAGCGTCTGGTTTGCCTTGTATTATTAACGATACGTTGACTGATGAAATAAATTTGACAGATCAGGTTCGACGAATTTCTTTAAATGCACCAAAAATTAATTGGGTAAATACAATCTTAGATGCGAAAGTAGAGAATCGATTGAATGGGTATGAAATTGTAAATAATTCACCTTATAATATAGATAAAGAAGTTCAACATTTACAAGAGATTTATGATAATTTAACAAAATAAGGAGGTATGTATTTTGAGTACAGTATTATTTAAACAATATGATCCTGTAGTATTAAAAAAATTACAAGGTGTACAAACACAGATGTTGAAAGATGTACTAGATGTTTGTGAAAAATATGATCTTCCTTGTTTTTTGATATATGGTACAGCCATAGGTGCAGTTCGTCACCAAGGTTTTATTCCTTGGGATGATGATATTGATGTTGGAATGCTTCGTAAAGATTATGATAGATTAATGGAAATTTTCGATAAAGAATTAGGGGAGCATTATGAATTATTAACGCCAGAGATTGATTCTCGTTATGCTTGTACAGTTACGCATGTACAACGTAAAAATACAGTTTTTATTAGTGAGATGACAAAAGATTTAAAATGTAATTGTCGTATTTTTATGGATATTTTTCCTTTTGATAATATACCTGAATCTGTTGATGATCAAAAGCGTTTATTAAGAAAATCAACATTATATGGAAAGCTATTATTTCTTTCGGGTTCAGGCTCACCTCATATTCCTTATACAGGCTTGAAATATCATATTTTACATTTTGGATGTATGGTTGCTCATTATGGTTTGAAGTTATTTCATATTACTCCAAAATTTTTGTACAAGAAATTTAAAAAGGTGAGTACTTCATTTAATGATGTGGATTGTGAATATGTAACGTCTTATGAGTATACGGGTTGTTTAAAGGATAAAATTAAAAAGGCGGATTTATTGCCCCTTAAAAAGGTTCCGTTTGAATCGATTGAGGCGTATATTCCTGCAAATAATGATGAATTTTTAAAGAAGGTATATGGTGACTATATGCAGATTCCTCCAGTGGAAAAAAGGGTCAACCATGCACCGTTAGTCATTCAGTTTGAGGGGGAGGAACCGATTTATGGCGAATAAAAAAGTTTGTATTTTTTCTGCACAGCATTTACCACATATGGGTGGTGTCGAAAGATATACTTTAAATTTATGTAAAAAACTCATTGAAAAAGGCAATGAGCCGGTTGTCGTTACTTCTAAAATTGGGGATATGCCTAATTTCGAAATTATGCATGATACTCGTGTATATCGATTTAATTGTTATCCTTTTCTAAAGGGGCGTTATCCATTTTTGAAAAAGGATAGTGAATATAAAAAGATTATTTCTATTTTGGAAAAAGAACATTTTGATTTAGTGATTGTGAATACACGTTTTTATCGTCACTCTTTAGTGGCTATGAAATTTGCCCAGAAGAATCATATTCCATGTATAACGATTGAGCATGGTACTTCGCATTTATCTGTCAACAATAAAGTACTTGATTTCTTTGGTTCCCTTTATGAACATGGATTGACGATGTTAGATAAAAGACATTGTGATCGTTACTATGGAGTTTCATTAGCTTGTAATGAATGGTTAAAACATTTTCATATTGAGGCAAGTGGAGTTTTATATAATTCAATCGATGTACATGAGGTGGATGAATTAAGAAAAAATAAATGTGAAGATTATCGTAAGAAATATAATATTTCGAAGGATGCAACGGTTATTACATTTACAGGAAGATTATTACCTGAAAAAGGAATTCCTCAATTACTGAATGTGATGTCAGAAATCAATAAAAAAAGAGATGACGTATACTTGTTTATTGCAGGTGAGGGGGATTTAGAAGCGTATATTGATCAAAGAAAGAATGATCATATTATTCCTTTAGGTCGTATTGATTTTAATCATATTGTTGCTTTATTAGATGATTCTGATATTTTCTGTCTTCCTTCTTTTTCGGAAGGTTTTTCAACCTCAGTATTAGAAGCGGCTGCTTGTGAGTGTTATATTGTCACAACGGCTCGTGGTGGTTCTAAAGAACTTGTTATTAATAAAGATTATGGAACGATTATTGATAATAATTCTGAGGAGTTATTGCTTCCTGCATTAGAAGAAGCAATCAATGATAAAGAGGGTCGAATTCAGGCCACAAAATTGTCTTATCAAAGATTGTGTGAAAATTTTACGTGGGATACTGTAGAGCGTAAGGTTGAAATGATTATGGATGAGTTTAATAAATAAGGGGTAGATAAAAATGGGCTTTAAAAAATTGGCATGGATTCCAATGTTTATGATTTTGTCTGCAGGTATGCCTATATTGGCTGAGGAAACAGAAGTCCAAGAACCTGTAGAAGAACAGACAGAAACAACATTGGGTTGGAACGAAACACATGATATGTATACAAAGGAAGATGGTTCATTTGCGATTGGTTGGCAAGAAATTGATCAAGAAATGTATTATTTTAACGAATCCGGAATTCTTCAATGTGATCAATGGATCGATAATCACTATGTTGGTTTAGATGGTAGAATGGCTAAAAATCAATGGATTAATGATCGTTATGTAAATAGTAATGGTTTGTGGCAACAGAATAGTTGGGTTAATAATGGTAAATGGTTGTATCGCTATGGTGATGGAACGTATGCTCAAAATAAGTTTGAAGTTATCAATGGTTCTACATATTATTTTGATGCAGATGGATATATGGTAACAGGTTGGAGTACTATTGAATCGAATTGGTACTACTTCAATGCATCTGGTTGCATGGTAACAAATGCTTGGGTTGGTAACTATTATTTAGGATCTGATGGTGTGATGGCTAGAAATACTTGGATTGGTAATGTTTATGTAGATGCGAATGGCTTACGACAACAGAATGGTTGGATCTATAATGGTCGATGGTGGTATCGTTATGGAGATGGTAGTTATCCTTGTTCTAAATTTGATGTCATTAATGGTTCTACATATTATTTTGATGATGCTGGTTATATGGTTACTGGATGGAAATCTATTAAATCGAATTGGTATTATTTCAATGCATCTGGATGTATGGTAACAAATGCTTGGGTTGGTAACTATTATTTAGGATCTGATGGTGTAATGGCTACAAATACTTGGATTGGTAGTTATTATGTGGATGAAAATGGTTTGTGGTCTCCATCTAAGTGGGTAAAGAAAAATAACAAATGGCATTATCGCCATACAGATGGCACGTATGCTACAAACAAATTTGAAAAGATAAGTGGTTCTACATATTATTTTGATGTAGATGGAAATATGGTTATTGGTTGGCAAGAGATTGATTCCGATTGGTATTGCTTTAATGCATCTGGTTGTATGTTAACAAACACTTGGGTTGGCAATTATTATTTAGGTTCGAATGGCATAATGGCTACAAATACTTGGGTTGGTAATTATTATGTGAAAGAAAATGGATATATTGCGACAAATGAATGGATTGGAAAGGATTATGTAGGTGTAAGTGGCAAATGGGTGCCAAATCGTTGGATCAGTAATGGTCGATGGTGGTATCGTTATGGGGATGGTAGTTATCCTGCTTCTAAATTTGATGTCATTAATGGTTCTACATATTATTTTGATAAGTCTGGTTATATGGTTACTGGATGGAAATCTGTTGAATCAAATTGGTATTATTTCAATGCATCTGGATGTATGGTCACAAACACTTGGGTTGGTGATTATTATTTAGATTTTGATGGAAAGATGGCTATAAGTCAATGGATCAATGATCGATATGTCGGTCAAGATGGTGCTTGGGATAAGTCAAAAGAGCTTTATGTGATGGAACAAGATTCTTTGGGAACGCGTTTTGTGAATCAAAGAACTTTGGAATATGAAAAAGATGGTTGGATCAAAATTAAGAGTGGTTCTTATTATGTAGATTCGAATGGATATGCATTAGTGGGAACGCAGATTCTTGAAGATAAAACATATCATTTTGATGAAAATGGAAAATTGATTACAGGTTGGTACATGGAGAATGAACATACGTATTGGCTTGATACAAATGGTCAGAAAATTTCGGGTTGGAAATTTATAAATAGTATTTGGTATTATTTTGATTCAAATACTTTTGAAATGGCTTGTAGTGGCTGGCAACAAGTAGGTAGTGGAATGTACTATTTCTTAAGTGATGGTACTATGAAACAAGATTGGTTATTACTAAATGGTTCAGATTGGTATTATTTAGGACAAGATGGAGCTAGAAAAAACGGGCTTGTGACACTGGATAGTAACTCTTTCTATTTCTATGTAGAGAATGATTCAAATGGTGGTTCTGTTGGTTTAATGGCGGCGAATAGAACGATTACTTTGGGAAGTAAAACATTATATATTGATGGAAGTGGATATATTTATCGTAGTGATATTTCAAATATTCCATATCTATCTCAGGTTGATTATAGATGGAGGAATACTTCAATTGGATATTCAACAATTGGAAGTTCTGGTTGTCTTCCTTCTACAGCGGCAATGATTATAAATTATTATAAAGGTACAAATTATACGCCAGTTGATATTGCTCGACAATTATATAGTGCTGGATATATGAATACGCCTACTTATTTTGGTTCAACTTCAGATTCGTATAAAGTTGTTCATGACAATTATGGACTTTCTTACCAAAATAACTTGTCATATAGTCAGTTGATTGGTTGTTTAAAGGGTGGAAAATTAGTGGCGGCAGCCGTAGGGAAAGGTGACTTTGTCTATGGGTATGGTATTACGCATGTTATATTATTAGCTGGCTACAACAATGGATATGTATATGTATATGATCCATTGGACCCATATAAAAATGGATATTATTCAATTGATTCGATTTGGAATCAACAATCTAGTGATTATGGAGATTTACAGAATGGAGGTCCATTTTTCGCTTTCTAGGAGGGGTTATATGAAAAGGTTAATGGCAATTTGTTTATCTATTCTAATGTTTTCATCATCTATAACTGTATATGCCAATGAAGAGGAGTATACGGCAAATAGTTGGCGATATGAAAATGGAGAACCTATTGTTTCTCAGGAAGAAATGATTTGTGCACAAAATGATTCTTTGGCTTGGGTCAAAGAAAATGGTGTGATTTATAATGGGGTAGGTGATCCTATTCCTAATGCAATCTCAAAAGGTATTGATGTCAGTGAATGGCAGGGGGATATTGATTGGGATAAAGTAAAAAAGACAGATGTTGAGTTTGCGATTCTACGTTGTGGTTTTGCGGGTGATTATGCAAAATATGATGATAAAAAATTTGTAAGAAACGTAAACGAATGTAAACGTGTGGATATGCCATATGGTATATATTTATATTCGTATGCACAAACGGTAGAAGATGCTAAGGAAGAGGCAGCGCATACTTTAAGATTACTAAAGGGTTTAAATCCTTCTTATCCTGTTTTTTATGATTTAGAAGATTATAGTGTTATGTCAAGTGTGAGTAAATCAACGATTGCTCAAATTGCTAAAACGTATGTAACTACGATTCAAAATGCAGGTTATAACTGTGGTGTTTATGCCAACTTAAATTGGTTTACCAATTATTTAACAGATCCTTATTTTGATTCTGTGATGAAATGGGTGGCACAATATAATGTGGAATGTAATTACATGAAACCATATATTATGTGGCAAGGAACTAGTAGTGGTTATGTAGATGGTATTGCGGGTCGTGTTGATATTGATGTGACTTTTAATTCTTTACGAAAACTTGGTTGGGTTCAAGAAAAAGATGGTTGGTATTACTATTCTAATGATGGTACTAAACTTACTAGTCAATGGATAGGTAATTATTATGTGGGTGAGGATGGTAAGATGCTCACAAACCAATGGATTGGTGATTGTTATGTAGATGCGAATGGATTATGGTCACCGGATCATTGGATCAATAATGGCGGCAAATGGTGGTATCGTCATCAAGATGGATCGTATACTAAAAATGATTTTGAAGATATCAATGGGCAAACCTATTATTTTGATCGTGATGGATATATGGTTACGGGTTGGATTCAAATCAAATCCGATTGGTATTTATTCAATAATTCTGGGGCTATGGTAAAAGATCAATGGTCGGGTAATTATTATCTTGAAAAAGATGGTAAGATGGCTAAAAGTAAATGGGTTGGTACTACTTATTTTGATGGAAATGGAATAGTACAACCAAATTGTTGGATCTATAATGGTCGTTGGTGGTATCGTTATGGAGATGGTAGTTATCCAAAGAATAAATTTGATGTGATAAACAATAATGTATATTACTTTAATTCGGATGGATACATGCTTACAGGATGGCAAGTGATTCAGGGAAAATGGTATTATTTCAATGGTTCTGGGGCAATGGTAAAAAATGCTTGGGTAGGTAATTATTACTTACAAAATGATGGAACCATGGCTATTAATACTTGGATTGGAAATTATTATGTAGATTCAAATGGATTGTGGCAACAAGATCGTTGGATTCATAATGGTAAATGGTGGTATAGACATGGTGATGGATCTTATACTAAAAATGATTTTGAAGTTATAAATGGTCAAACATATTATTTTGATCAAGATGGTTATATAGTAACTGGATGGAAAAGCTTGAATGGAACTTATTATTTCTTTGATGCATCTGGTGCTATGGCAAAGAATCGTTGGATTGGAAATTATTATTTACTTGGTGATGGTACCATGGCAAAAAATCAATGGATTGGAAGTTACTATGTAGGTAGTGATGGTTGTTGGAGATAGTCAAAATTTTTGGCTATCTTTTTTGTTTTGTATTATGTTATATTAAATATTGATTGGAGACTAAAAATGAAAAGATTAATTACATGTTTATTTACGTTTGTAGTAGTTTTGGGTTTTTGTACACAATCTGTATATGCGACAAGTGCAGGTACAGATGAAACAAATAATAATAGTTTTGTGGGATTTGATGAAAATGGAAATTTGATTCAATATGATCCTGAAGAATTAGAGGAAGAACTAGCTTCTTCTATGGCTTCGACTGTCATGCTTGCTGAAGAAACTAAAGATGTTACGTATGGGGTTGTTAACTTTAGAACTAAGGCTTCGGCTAATGAAATCACAACCTATACGAATTGTACAAATGGTGAACAAGGCTATATCAATGGGTATACGATGAGTGATGGTGCATATCTTGGTATGGTGAATGGGAAAGTAAAATTTAAGGCAGCTGGTGTTACTGGTTTGGTGGATGCTAGTGAAGTTCAAATTGTCGATTATGCAAATGCCAATACAATTAGTTGTTATAAGACAAATGGTGGTTCTTTATATCATTATGTTGCAAATTTGATTTCACAATATTCAAATTATTATTCTAAAACCTATGTAGGTAATAAGCCGGCTTCATTAAGTGATAATGCGACATATTATAGTTATGATGGTCATTATTTTTATGCAGACTTTAAAACAATGATTCGGGATTATAAAAATGGTGTATATGCAAATGCAGTAAATTCGAATGCACCTTATTATAATTATTTTCAATATTTGCCGGCTCGTACAAAGACAAGTATTACGGCAGTTCAATTTGATCAGTATACTTCAAGTCAAGTATCGAGTGGTAAATTGTTGAATGCTGGGGCTTCTTTAGTTTCAAATCAGAATAAGTATGGTGTAAATGCTTTGATGATGTATAGTAATGCCGTACTTGAGAGTGGTTGGGGCCAAAGCCAGATTGCGATGGATAAAAATAATTTATTTGGTCATGGTGCAGCTGACAACAATCCTTATTATGGTGCCAATGGCTATTCAAGTGTGGATGATTGTATTCAATATCATGCGAAGGTATTTATTTCAGAAAGTTATTGTGATCCAAAAGATTATATTGGACGTTATTACGGTTCTCATTTAGGGGATAAAGAGAGTGGTATCAATGTTAAATATGCCTCAGATCCATATTGGGGTGAAAAAATTGCCAGCCTTTGTTGGGAAGTACAAAATGGTTTGGGTATCAATGAAGTAAATGCTTATTCTATTGGTATGGCAAATGGTAGTGTGTCTTATTATACAAATCCGGGTTCAAATTTATTATTTAGTTCTAAAAATGTTGGGGCATATCCAATTGTTTTATTAGCTAAACAAGATGGGTATTATAAAGTACAATCGGATGCTACATTGAATTCAAATCGTACTAGTGTTACACAGGATAATGGAGCCTATGATTTTGACTTGTATTATGCTTATATCAGTGAAAGTGCAGTGACTCCTTTAAACTCTGTTAAAAAAGAGAGTAAATGGGTTCAAGATGAAAATGGCAATTGGTATTGGTATGAAAACAATTCATATGTGACAGGTTGGAAACAGATTCAATCGAAGTATTATTATTTTGATTCAAATGGTGTTATGCAGTCAAATAAATGGATTGGTAACTATTATGTTGGTTCGGATGGAGCTATGCTTAAAAACCAATGGATTGATGATCGTTATGTAGATTCAAATGGATTATATACGCCAGCTCAATGGATCAATAATGGAAAATGGTGGTATAGACATTCGGATGGATCTTATACAAAGAATGATTTTGAAGATATTGATGGTCAAACGTATTATTTTGATGGCAATGGCTATATGGTTACGGGTTGGAGACAAATTAAATCCGATTGGTATTTATTCAATGGTTCTGGAATGATGGTAAAAAATTCTTGGTCTGGAAATTATTATCTTGAAAAAGATGGTAAGATGGCTAAAAGTAAATGGGTAGGTACTTATTATGTGGATTCAAATGGTGTTTGGCAACAAGATCGTTGGATCTATAATGGTCGTTGGTGGTATCGTTATGGAGATGGTAGTTATCCAAGAAACAAATTTGATGTGATAAATAATAATGTATATTATTTTGATAATGGTGGCTATATGCTTACAGGATGGCAAGTTATCAATGGAAACTGGTATTATTTTGATGGTTCTGGTATCATGGCTAAGAGTCGTTGGATTGGTGATTACTATGTTGGTAATGATGGCATCATGGCTAAAAACCAATGGGTTGGTGACTATTATGTAGATGGTAATGGATTGTGGACACCATCAAAATGGATGTATAATGGCAATTGGTGGTATCGCTATACAGATGGAAGTTACCCTACATCAAAGTTTGATATAATCAATGGAGCAACCTATTATTTCAATGATGCGGGTTATGTAGTAACAGGTTGGCAAGTAATTAATAACAATTGGTATTATTTTAATAGTTCTGGAGCTATGGTAAAAAATGCTTGGATAGGTAATTATTATTTACAAAGTGATGGAACAATGGCTACAAATACATGGATTGGAAATTACTATGTTGGTAGTGATGGTTGTTGGAGATAGTTAAATGAGGCAGAAATCAATTTGGTTTCTGCTTTTTTTTGGTTATGTTGGAAAGATAAGAAATTTTTAATAAATTAACTGCTTGTTAACATTTGGTTATAATTTTGGATGGTAAACCGTGATAAAATCATAAATGTAAACGTTAACAAGGAGGAATTATGAAGGTTATTAATGTAGGGTTGAGCATATTGATTTCCATGGGATTGGCTGTCTCACCAATCCATGCCAATGAAATTGATAGCACAGATGAAACAAATGAAGTAGAGGCCGTAAATCAAGAAGAAACTACTGTGAATGATGAATCGAATGTAGAATCGCAAGCGGATGAAAAAAAGGTTACAAGTATCTATGTAAAATCTGAAGATGATAATACGCAATATACATTAGATGAAAATGAGACACAAACGATTAAATTGGTTGTTACTAAATGTTATGAGGATGGTACAGAAGAAGAGACAACGGATTATCAATATAAAACAAATAATACAGGTTCCAATATTTTTGTATCGAATTCTAAAGGAAAGATTCAGGATAATGTTTTATATTCCGGAAGTGATAACGTATTAAGTGTTACTAAAACATCAAGGGGTGAAGCTTTTTTTAACGTTGATATAAGTATGGATGGCTATTATGTGAGTACATCTTTTACTTTTAAGGGTACGAATTTAGTAAATATTACATTAAATGCAGGTGAAGGACATTTTGAAGATGGTACGACGACCTTTACTTATAAAGGAGAGAATGGAAATTCATATATTAGTCCTGTTCTTATAGCTCCAGATGGATATGGTTTTAAGGGTTGGTATGATGAAAATGGTGTTGAAATTTATAATCATAAATTGACTTCGGATACAACTTTTTATGCAAAATATTCAAAGTTAGTTAAGGTAACTTTTGATGCTGGAAAAGGACATTTTGCCAATAATGAAACTATCGAAACGAGAGACTTTTTAGAATATGAGCATGCATATTATAATGCACCAGTTGCTCCAGATGGACTTGTTTTTTGTGGATGGTATGATGCAGATGGAAAGAATTTAGATGGCATTGAATTAACAAAGGATATTACAGTTTATGCCAAGTATGGACACAATGTAAAACTAACATTTGATGCAAAAGAAGGTAGTTTTGAAGATGGCACGAATAAGGCTGAAAAGGAAGTAGCAGAAGGAACCTATGCATCATATAGTAATCCAACTCCACCTGAAGGATTCCGCTTTTTAGGATGGTTTGATAAGGATGGGGTTCCTATATATCAAAATCGTGTAGAAAAAGATACCATTTTTTATGCGAAATATGCGAAGGTTTATAATGTTATTTTTGATGCCAAAGAAGGTCATTTTGAAGATGGAAGCACAACATTTACCACAGAGACAACAGAAAATGGCTACTATCCTTATTGTCCAACTCCTGTAGGGCCAGAAGGTATGATGTTTGTTGGTTGGTATGATGTGAATGGAAAATCAATGTATGAGTGTACAATTGATCAAAAAATGACTTTTTATGCGAAATACGCAAAAGCTTATGATGTGACATTTGATGCGCAAGAGGGTCATTTTGAAGATGGAGAAAAGAAAGTAACTATTAAGTCATATGAAGGACATTACTTCTATCCAGGTAACATTATTGCTCCAGAAGGTAAAGTTTTTGATGGTTGGTATGATGAAAGTGGAAATAAAATAGATGATAGTGAGTATAAAGGGAATACGACTTATTATGCGCATTATAAAGATGCGATTACTATCACTTTAGAGCCAAATGGTGGTATAGGAAATTCAATTCAATATAAGCTTGGTGCAGGTGATTATCAATATTTTAGTTATTCTAATTCATATTTTACACATCCAGATGGAAAAGTATTAGTTGGATTCAAAGATAAAAAGACGGGTAAAACATATGCTCTTGGTAATGGAGATCAATTCTATAAAGATGTAACTCTATATGCGCAATGGGCTGATCCAGTTACAGTAACTTTTGATTGTAATGGTGGATCAACAGATAAGGGTAGCTTAATCAAAGAAACTTGTGGTAAGAATAGTGGATTGCCTTATGATTCAACTTTACATCAAACACCTAAAAAGAAAGGTAAGGTATTTACAGGTTGGCACATTGGTTCTGTGGATGGTCCTAAGGTAGAAATATATAATGCTACTTTTGATAAAGATACAGTTCTTTATGCATCTTATACAGATGCGGTTACACTAACAATCAATTATGAAGGATTGAATCAGGAATCGACTACAGTTGATGTTGCCAAAGGAGATAGTGTCAGCATTCAAAATTATGTAAATATACCAGATGATAAGTACGCAGTAGGTTATAAGATTGATGGCGTTACTACAGGTATTGAAACTTATCAAGGTGTTGTTTTTGACAAGGATACAACAATAACTGTGGTTGTAGCTAACAAAATTAAATTAACATATGATTCAAATGGAGCTGGATTTGATGATGTAACGCAAACTGTGGCAAAAACGAATCTATATGGTGGTATTTTTAATAATGTGTTTGGTAAAACTCCAGAAGGAAAATATTTAGCTGGTTGGGCTGTAGGTTCTCCTGATGGAAAGGTCTATACTTCAACGGCTTATGGTGTGCCATTTAGTGAAGATACAACGTTGTATGCTGTTTGGAAAGATGGTTGTACAATTAACTTGGATTTAGGTGATGGTGCTGATGGTTATATTCAAAGTGGTAAAACAGTTAAGAAGGGGACTTCAATTCGTCTTCATAATATCGCAATTACAAAACCTTTAGAGGGTAAAGAATTAGTTGGTTGGCGTATTGATGATAATGAAAAAATCATTGATAAATATGCATATTATGTCATTAACAAAGATATTACATTGCATGCGGTATGGGCAGATATGATTACGGTTACTGTAATGGATCCAGAAACGGATGAAGTATTGTATACGAGTCAAATCGCCAAAGGAACATATTTTAATGAGGTAAACGAAGTGATAAATCATCTTCCTAAAGGAAAATCATTATTTGGATGGACTTTAGATAAGAATAAAAAGGATGCAATTGATTTATATAAGACAAAATTTGATAAGGATGTTGTTTTATATCCAATCTATGTAGATAGTGTAAAAGTAACATTAGATTGGGGCAATGATGGTGGAAGCGGACATTTGTTTGGTTCAAACTCAAATACTTTTGAGTCTGGAAAAGGTTTAGCGTTAGATGGTTTTAACTTTAATGTTCAATCCACTCCAAAAGGAAAGAAATTAGCTGGATTCAGAATTGGGGATACTAATCAAATTATTGAAGTGAGTGATTCATATGCACAGGCAAATGGTAATTATATTATTAATCAAGATACGACTTTGCATGCGGTTTGGAAGGATTCTGTAACAGTTACTTTTAATGCGAATGGTGAAAAGTTTGAAAATAATCAAGAAATAATGAAAATAGATTATATAAAAGGTTATTCAAACTATAATGGTTCTGGAACTCCTTGGGAACAAAAGAATTTAAAAGGTACAAAAGTTATTACTGGATGGAGAATTGGATCACCAAGTGGACCGTTATTAGAGAATACGCGATATAGCGAATTTGATTCAGATAAGACATATTATGCGGTTTGGAGTGATTTGTTTACTATTACTTTTAAAAATAATGGTATTAAAGTAGCTGAGTTTAACAACACAAATACTTGGACGTTAAGAAATATATATTATCGAATGACTGGAGATCAATCATTATTTTCTGATTTTGATGATGAACTTTTAGTTGGTTGGTATAACGTGGAAACTGGTGAAAAACTTACGGAAGATACAGTTTTCACAAAGGACTGTGTATTTGAAGCAAGAACGGAAAAGAAACCAGTAAAAGTTATATTAGACTACAATGGTGGTTCTGGTGAATTAAAAGAAGTCACTACAATGGGTGGTTATTTCACAAATGAAATGTTAAGTGACCCTTATCTTGAGGCACCTAAAAATAAAGTATTTGTAGGATGGTCACTTGAAAAAGATGGGGATGTTTTAAAAAATTATTACTATAATCCTTTCTATGTGGACAAAGATACTACTTTATATGCAAAATATGAAGATGAAATTACATTGACAATTCACAATAAGGATGATGTTTATACTCAAAAAGTGCCAGTTAATGAATGGATGATGTTTGTAGCTGGAGACAAATGCGAAATTGAAGGTAAAACATATTATTCTGGTCAGCCAATTAAGTTCACTAAGAATGAGGATGTGTATATTAAAAATAGTTCAAATTCTTCGAGTGTTACAATAAGTTATAGAGATTTGACGAAAATAAATAGGTATGGCATGGGTTATTCTGAAAAGTTTATTACATGGTCTAATTTTCCATTTAATGTTCATGAAAATAGTGGAACAGAAATAAAGCTTGAATTAAATGAAGAATTTATACCAGAGGGTATGGTATTTGATAAGTGGGTTACTGAAGGAAATATCACAATAAAGGATCCTACAAGTAAAAAGACATCATTTATTATGCCTAAAGAAGAGAATGGTAAAGTATATGAAATTTATGCGACTTATAAGAAGGCTACTCCAATTCAATTTGAAAAGGATTCTGTAGAATTAACTAAGGGAGAAAGAAGTCAACTTAAGGTTAATGGTGATTATGAAACATTAACATGGTCAAGTAGTGATCCGACTACTGTACAAGTAGATCAAAGCGGTAATATTCATGCGGTTAAGAGTGGTAAAGCTACAATTCGTGTTACAGATCAAAAGGGTAAACGTATTGAGTGTGTTGTTAATGTTACGAATAAGTTGAAGAGTTTAGCTTTAAGTGAAAATAAACTTGAGTTAAAGGGTAAAACAGATAAGAAATTGAGCGTGACTTTAACACCTAGTGATGCAGATGATGAAAAGTTTACTTGGTCTAGTAGTGATGTAAAAGTTGTTAAGGTAAGTAATGATGGTACTGTAACGACTGTATCTTGTGGTGAAGCAACAATTACAGTGAAGAGTGAGAGTGGTTTAACAGATAGTTGTAAAGTTACAGTGAGTCATGATTGGAAATTAGATTCTAAAGTAGATGCAACGGTAGATAAAGAGGGTAAAAAAGTCTATAAGTGTACTTTGTGTAATGAAACGAAGGAAGAAGTCATTCCAAAATTGAATGGTAAATGGGTGACAGATAGTAATGGTAAGTGGTATCAATATTCGGACGGTACTTATGAAAAATCTGGATTTAAAGAAATGAATGGTAAAACTTATTATTTCCAAAGTAATGGTTATGTAAAAAATGGCTGGTTGTTATTAAATAATAGTTGGTATATGTTTAATGCTGATGGATCTATGATTACTGGATGGCATGGTGATTATTATTTTGATGAAAATGGTAAGATGAAGGCAAATGCATTCGTAGAGGGTTATTATCTTGGTGCTGATGGTAAGTATGTAAAAAATAAATGGATTAAAGATGGTGGAAAAGACTACTTTATGGATGCCAATGGTAAAGTTAAAAAGAATGCATGGCAAGGTGCTTACTATTTAGGAAAAGATGGTGTAATGCTTACAAATGCATTTACTCCAGATGGATACTATGTCGGTAGTGATGGTGTCTATGTAAGAAACCAAAAGGTTACTGTAGATGGTAAAGTTTATTACTTGAATGCAGATGGTAAAGTAGCTAAGAATCAATGGTCTGGTGATTACTATTTAGATGGAAATGGTAATGTTGTTAAAAATAAATGGATAGGAAACTATTGGTGTGGCGAAGATGGTAAGTATGTGAAGTCTAGTTGGGTAGATAACAATAAATCTTATGTCAACCAAAATGGTGTATACGTAACGAACCAATGGATTGGTGATTACTTTGTCAATGGTTCTGGTGTTAAAGTCACAAACGCATGGGTAGGTAGCTACTGGTGTGACAGTGATGGAAAATACATTAAATCATCTTGGGTAGATAACAACAAATATTATGTAGGAGCTAATGGTATTTATGTCACAAACCAATGGGTAGGCGATTACTATTTGAATGGTGCTGGCCTAGTTACTAAAAATGCATGGGTAGGAGACTACTGGTGTGGTAGTGATGGCAAGTATGTTAAAAACACATGGGCAGGTAACTACTGGTGTGGTGCTGATGGAAGATATGTTCGTTCAAGTTGGGTTGATAATGGTAAATATTATGTAGGATCAAATGGTGTTTATGTCACAAACCAATGGGTTGGAGATTACTATTTGAATGGTGCTGGTTTAGTTACTAAAAACGCATGGGTAGGAAACTACTGGTGTGGTAGTGATGGTAAGTATGTGAAGTCTAGTTGGGTAGACAATAATAAATACTATGTAGGTGCTAATGGTATTTATGTCACAAACCAATGGGTAGGCGATTACTATTTGAATGGTGCTGGACTAGTTACTAAAAATGCATGGGTAGGAAGTTACTGGTGTGGCAGTGATGGAAAATACGTTAAATCATCTTGGGTAGATCACAATCGTTATTATGTAAATGAAAATGGAGTATATGTAGCAGGTGCATGGGAAAAGGACAGCAAAGGTTGGAAGTATCATGCAGGAAGTGAATATGCGAAAGATATTACATTAAATATTAATGGCACATCTTATACATTTGATAGTAATGGTTATATGAAATAACAATAGAATTGGAGTTAGATTTTGAGTCTAACTCCTTTTTTGTTTTCTAACTTTTTATAATTTTATTGACAAGCCTTTTTTTCTTTATTTATACTGTATGTAAAGGTAATAACTATATTTTAATATTGATTTGTTTATGTGCGATTTTAAATGAATTAAATATTAAAAATATAATGGAAAGGTATTTATTATGAAGAAAAAAGGAATAAAGCTGTTTTCTTTAATTATATCTACAATGGTTTTTATTTGTAATATAAGTTTTGTGAAGGCAGAAGAAATAAGTGCATATGCGTATAGTGATAGTGCAACTTCAAATGGAGTCACATTAAAGGTAGAATGGAATGAACCAGTTCTAGGTGAACCAACTACATTTCATGTCTCAGCTACAGGTGGTAGTGGAATTTATAAATTTAATATGGAAACACCTAGCTATACAAATCCGGATGAGTTGGCTTATGAAAGTGTTGCAGATCCAAGCAGGGGTGAATGGACAAAATATACATCAGAATGTGAATCTCAAGATTATACATTTACTATGATGGCTACAGGAACATATAATTTTCGTTTTCATGTTATGGATACAAAGGCGGGCGTAACTTATTTACGAACAAATACATATATTCAAGTTTCAAGTCCTAACTATCCTAGTGTAAACTCAATTGTTCAAAACGCAGTTACAAGATGTAATAGTGAAACGAATGGTTCGGATTATTCAAAAGCTTTGTGGTTACATGATTGGCTTTTAGAACAATTGGATTATGATAATTCATTAAAATGGTCGAGTGCAGAAAGTGCATTAACTAGAAGTAGTGGTACTTGTCAAGCTTATGAAAGAGCTTATGCAAAACTATTAAGTGCAGCTGGAATTGAAAATGCGGAAACTAGAGATACATATGATGGTCATACTTGGAATGCTATGAAATTAGATGGAAAGTGGTATCAGGTGGATTGTACTTGGGATGATTCTAGTGAGAATTATTATAATTTCAATCGTACACATCTATATTTTGCACTTTCAGATGAATTAATGGCAATCGCACATCAAGGACACAACAAGATTTATACGGTTGAAGGCTATGCAACACCGTCTAATAGTTTAGAACATAATTACTTTGTTCAAAATGGGGATGCACAACAATGGGTAGAATCTTATAGAAATAGAATTCAAGAAAACTTAAACAATAAAAATACAGAGTTTTCAATTCAAGCCGATAATTCTACATATCCACCTAGTATTTATGGTATTCAAAATGGAATTATTGCCTATGTTATGAATCAAAACGAATGGTTTGCGAATGGTAAAAAGGTTGAATTAGTTGCCAAGACAAATGATAAACAATTTGATTTTATAGTAACCTATCCTGTTGTATGTACAAATCATGATTGGGATGAAGGTGTAATCACGACTGAACCTACTTGTACAACTAAAGGAGTTAAAACATTTACTTGTAAAAATTGTAAGACAACTAAAACAGAAGAAGTGAATGCTTTAGGTCATGATTATTCTAAAAATTGGACAATTGATAAGAAAGCTACCTGTACAGAAGAAGGTAGTAAGTCTCATCATTGCACAAGATGTGATGAAAATAAAGATGTAACAGTTATTCCTAAAACATCTCATAACTATGATGAGGGAGTTATTACTAAAGAAGCAACAAAAACAGAAACAGGTATTAAAACGTATACTTGTAAAGATTGCAATAAGACAAAAACTGAAGTAATTCCTGTTAATAAAGATGAATCAAACGTAGATTCAGAATCACCTGTAATTGATGCTACTAGCGCTATATTGAGTACAAAGACAGCAACAAAAGGTGATACTGTTACGTTTTCTGTAAGAATTACTGATAATGTTAGAGTTAATAGTTCGTTAATATATGTTGAAAATTTAGAAACAGAAAAGAAAATATTCATACATGATCCAAAATATGATGAAAAGAATGATGTATATATATATTCAATGAAAATTGATGAGACCATTCCAAATGGACATTGGCGTGTTGCAGCTGTACAAGCAGATGATGCGGTAGGTAACGTAGAAATAAAGACATTTATTCAAAATGAATATATGTTTGTTGTAAAAGATTCAACAACAGATTCAGAAGCACCTGTAATTGATGTGAATAGTGTTAAATTGAGTACAAAGACAGCGACAAAGGGTGATACTGTTACGTTTTCTGTAAGAATTACTGATAATGTTGGAGTTAAGAGTTCGTTAATATATGTTGAAAATTTAGAAACAGAAAAGAAAATATTCATACATGATCCAAAATATGATGAAAAGAATGATGTATATATATATTCAATGAAAATTGATGAGACCATTCCAAATGGACATTGGCGTGTTGCAGCTGTACAAGCAGATGATGCGGTAGGTAACGTAGAAATAAAGACATTTATTCAAAATGAATATATATTTGTTGTTTCGAGAGATAATAAAGATGTACATCAATGGGAAGAAGGTGAAATAGTTTTAAAACCAACATGTACTAAAGAAGGATCTTTAATATATACATGTTCAATATGCAAAGCAACTAAAACAGAAGTTTTGAAAGCTTTAGGTCATGATTATTCTAAAGATTGGATAATTGATAAAAAAGCTACTTGTACAGAATCTGGAAGTAAGTCTCATCATTGTACAAGATGTGGTTCTAAAGCTGATGCAACAGTTATTCCTAAAACGTCTCATAACTATGATAATGGTGTAATTACTACTGCACCAACTTGCACAAAAGATGGTGTCAAAACATATACTTGTAAAGATTGTAAGACGACAAAAACAGAAGTTATTAAAGCTTTAGGTCATGATTATTCGAATGAATGGACAATTGATAAGAAAGCTACTTGTTTAGAAGAAGGTAGTAAATCTCATCATTGTACAAGATGTGATTCTAAGAGTGATGTAACTGTTATTCCTAAGTTATCTCATAATTATGATAATGGTGTGATTACTACTGAACCGACTTGTACAAAAGATGGTGTTAAAACATATACTTGTAAAGATTGTAAGACGACTAAAATAGAAGTTTTGAAAGCTTTAGGACATGATTATTCTAAAGATTGGACAATTGATAAGAAGGCAACTTGTTTAGAAGAAGGTAGTAAATCTCATCATTGTACAAGGTGTGATTCTAAGAGTGATGTGACAGTTATTTCTAAATTGTCTCATGATTGGATATTAACGAGTACAGTAAATCCTACAAGAGATCATGAGGGTAAAAAGGTTTATACTTGTAATTTATGTAAGGAAACGAAAGAAGAATCAATTCCTAAACTTGTTGGTAAATGGGTTTCAAATAGTGTTGGAAAATGGTATGAATATTCGGATGGTACTTATGAAAATTCTGGATTTAAAAAGATTGAGGATGAAACTTATTATTTTACAAGCAATGGTTATGTAAAAACGGGTTGGTTATCCGTTAACAATAATTGGTATTTCTTTAAAAATTCAGGCTGTATGGTTACATCCAATTGGGTTGGTTCTTATTATATGGATTCTGAAGGAAAAATGAAAACAAATGCATTTACACCGGATGGATACTATTGTGGTGCTGATGGAGTATATGTAAGGAATGCCTGGGTTAAACATAATGGCAACTATTACTATATGGATGCCAATGGTTTAATGAAAAAGAATGCATGGGCTGGTTCTTACTATTTAGGTGCTGATGGTGTAATGAAGACAAATACATTTACACCAGATGGATACTATGTTGGTAGTGATGGAGTTTATTATAGAAATCGTTGGATCAAGTATGAAAATAAATACTATTATACAAATAGTGTAGGACTAATAGTAAAGAATGCTTGGATTGGAGCATACTATCTTGGAAGTGATGGAGTGATGATGATTAATTCATTTACTCCTGATGGATATTATGTAGGAGCTGATGGTGCTTATTTAAGAAACCAAAAGATTCAAGTAGATGGTAAAGAATACTACTTAAATGCGGCTGGTAAAGTAGCTAGAAATCAATGGGTTGGAGATTACTATCTAAATGGTGCAGGTTCAATTGTTAAAAATCATTGGGCAGGAAACTATTGGTGTGGTGCTGATGGAAGATATGTTAAATCGAGTTGGGTTGATGATGGTAGATATTATGTTGGATCAAATGGTGTTTATGTCACAAACCAATGGATTGGCGATTACTATTTGAATGGTGCTGGTTTAGTCACTAAAAATGCTTGGGTAGGCAACTACTGGTGTGGAAGTGATGGTAAGTATGTTAAATCATCATGGGTAGACAATAACCAGTATTATGTTGGAGCTAATGGTGTTTATGTGCCAGGAAGATGGGTGGCATATGGAAGTCATTGGTGTTATTATGCTGGAAGTGTATATGCGAAAGATATTACATTAAATATTGGTGGTAAGGCTTATACATTTGATAGTAATGGTTATATGAAATAACAATAGAATTGGAGTTAGATTTTGAGTCTAACTCCTTTTTTGAGCTTGAAAGTTAGAATGCTAAAAAATTTTATTTGTCAAGTAGTTTGATTTTTACTATAATTTATGAGGTCAAGAGAGGGTTCTACAAATGAAATATGGAATGAAATTATTTTTTGTTTTTTGTTTAAGTGGTATGTTAAGCGGTTCTTTATTGCCGACAAATATTTATGCACAAGAAGAAATACAAACGGAAAATGAGAATGGGGATGAAGAAAGTTCAGAATCAAAATCAGAACTTCCAAAATCATCGAATACAGCTCCTGTTTATCATTTTTCATTAGATAAATTTTTAACGGAAGATGAAATTGAGACTGCAGAATTAAAATCAGAAAATCCAAATATTCGATCTCGTGTTACTTTTGCGGATATTATGTATGAAGCTACAAAATATGAAGGATTACCATATGTATGGGGTGGTCGTTATCCTTCACAAGGTGGATTTGATTGTGCTGGATTGTGTATGTATGTTTATAATAAAATTTGTGGTACTAGTTTTGATTTAATCAATACAAATGCAGCTATGTTATATACAAATCATTGTACGCCGGTAAGTGAAAGTGATGCTCAGCCTGGAGATTTAGTGTTTTTTAAAGGTACTTATGAAGCTATTGACTATATTTCGCATGTAGGAATTTATTGTGGAAATGGTATTATGTTTAATGCCGGAGATCCGATTGGATATGGTTATGTTCATGATGTAAAGAATATGTATGGTGGTAAGGCTGAAGTTTTATTTGGTCGTGTAAACAATGTTGATGTTGTTGTTAGCTGCCAAAGTGGGTTTAATAATATAAATGGTAACTGGTATTATTATGATGAAAATGGTAATCCATTATATGGTTGGCAAACAATCAATGATAACTTGTATTATTTTAACAAATGGGGTCGTATGTCTATTGGTTGGACATTTATTTCAGGAAATTGGTATTATTTTGATGCGAATGGTGCTATGCAGAAGGGTTGGATTTTAGATAATACGTATTATTTAAATGAAGATGGAATTATGCTTACTGGATGGCAAACCATTGATGATGCACAATATTATTTTGATGGTTCTGGTAAAAAATTAACAAGTTGCTGGATTGGTAATAGTTATGTATTAAGTAATGGAAAACTCGCAATAGATCAATGGATTGGTGATTGTTATGTAGATGAAAATGGTCTTTGGGTACCTTCTTTACATGCTTATGAATGGAAAACGGTTGATGGCAAGAAAAAGTATTACTTAAATAAGACTCATTCTTTTGTGACAAATCAATTGATTCAAATTGATGGCTCATACTATTATTTTGATTCTGAAGGAAGTGTAGCTACAGGATTTACTACAATTAATCAAAATACATATTATTTTGATTCGAATGGAAAAATGGTTAAGGGATGGATTCAAATCGATGGAACTTACTATTTCTTTAATGCTTCTGGTATTATGAAAACTTCGAGTTGGCAAGGGAATTATTACTTAAATTCTGAAGGTAAAATGTTAGTGAATGCCTTTACACCGGATGGATATTATGTAGGTAGTGATGGTGCTTATATTACAAATCGTTGGTTTAAGAATCAAGGTAAGTATTATTATGTGAATGCTTATGGAAAAGAGCTTAAAAATGTATGGGTAGGTGCTTACTATTTAGGTAGTGATGGTGTTATGTACACAAATACCTTTACACCAGATGGATATTATGTAGGAAGTGATGGAGCTTATTATACAAATCGTTGGATTCTAAATGATGGAAAATACTACTATACAAATGGTATAGGATTTGTGGTTAAGAATACTTGGATTGGTGCATATTATCTAGGTAGTGATGGTGTTATGTACACAAATGCTTTTACACCAGATGGATATTATGTAAATAAGAATGGTGTCTATTTAAGAAATCAAAAGATTACTGTAGATGGTAAAGATTATTATTTGAATGCTTCGGGCACTGTAGCTAAAAACCAATGGGTTGGAGATTACTTTATTGATGGAAATAGTAATGTTGTTAAAAATCATTGGGTAGGCGACTATTGGTGTGGTGAAGATGGTAAGTATGTGAAGTCAAGTTGGGTAGATAATAATCGTTATTATGTAGATGCACGTGGTGTTTATGTAAGAAATTCTTGGATTAAAGTTGATGGAAAATACTACTACATGGAAGCAAGTGGTCTAACTAAAAAGAATGCTTGGCAAGGAGCTTATTATTTAGGTAGTGATGGAGTAATGTATACAAATTCATTTACACCAGATGGATATTATGTAGGTGGTGATGGAGCTTATCTAACAAACCGATGGATTGGTGACTACTATCTAAATGGCTCAGGTATTAAAGTTACAAATGCATGGGTAGGTAACTATTGGTGTGGTAGTGATGGTAAATATGTAAAGTCATCTTGGGTTGATCATGATCGTTATTATGTCGATTCAAACGGAATCTATGTAGCCAAAGCTTTAAAATAAATACATTTTAAAAAGAATATTCATTTCGAATGTTCTTTTTTTGTGTTAAAATTTATTTGTTTTTTATATAAAGGTGATTTCAATGAAAAAGAGAAGAATGATTTCCGTATTGATCGTAATATTAGTTTTTATAGGTTTATTATTATTTCAAGTAGCTAAATGGGTACCAGAAGCATTTGGTGATATTCCATTTGAACAAGTACTATTTCACATAATGGTGCCGATGGATGGCGCAGATTCTGCCGTATTAGATTCGTTTGTATCTGAATGTTTACCAATGCCTATTATCGTTTCATGTATTTTATTATTATTACTTATCATTAGTGATTGGAAAACAAGTGTAGATATTAAAAATGGCGAGCTTCAACATAAAACAAATTGTATATTAATTGTTATTTCATCTATTTGTTGTTTAATTGTATATGTTTTTGGAATTACAGATTGCATTTATGCCGTTGGAATTGATGAGTATTGGTATAATGTCATACATCCATCGAATATTTATGAAAAGTATTATGTGGATCCTTCAAGTGTAAACTATACATTCCCTGAAATAAAACGTAATTTAGTTTATATTTTTATGGAATCTATGGAAACAACGTATGAAGATACGATGCATGGTGGTTATTTTGAAGAATCTTTGATTCCAGAATTAACCGAATTATCGGAAAATAATTTAACATTTACCAATGGTGATTATAGTAACAATGGTTTTTATGCACCGGCTATGTCAGGCTGGACTGCAGCTGCTATGGTTGGGCAAACGAGTGGAGTTCCTTTAAATACGCCTGCTGGTGCTAATGCGTATTTATCGGATACGTCCTTTTTACCAGGTGCCTATACTTTAGGTGATCTGTTAGAGGATAATGGCTATCAAAATGAAATTTTACTTGGGTCTGATGCAAAATTTGGAGGAAGAGCGTATTATTTCAATCTTCATGGAAATTATAAGATTGTCGATTATTATTCGGCTGTTGAGAATGGTTGGATTGATAAGGATTATTATGTTTGGTGGGGTTATGAAGATTTGAAATTGTTTGAATATGCAAAATATGAACTAACCAATTTAGCTGCAAGTGGACAACCATTTAATTTTAATATGTTGACAGCTGATACGCATTTTGTAGGTGGTTATCCATGTGAGGAATGTGAAGATCTTTATGGAGATAATTATTCAAATGTTATTCGCTGTTCAAGTAAACATGTCACTGCATTAGTAGAATGGATTCAACAACAAGATTGGTATGCCAATACTACCATTGTACTGGCAGGAGATCATAAGAGTATGGATAATGATTGGTTTAAGGATATAGAAGATAGTGGTTATGATCGTAAGGTGTATTATACGATTGTAAATCCGGCTATTAGTCCTGCAACACAAAAATCACGTACTGTTTCAACCTATGATTTGTATCCTACAACAGTGGCAAGCTTAGGCATTACTTATGATTCTTCACGATTAGGCTTAGGTACAAATTTATTTACAGATACACCTACAGTTGTTGAAGAGATTGGATATAAAAAATTGAATAAGCAAACAATGATGCATTCAAATTATTATGATAAGTATATATTGTATGGAAAGAGTAAAAAGTAAATGAATCGAAAAAAAGTTCTTGTATTGATTAATCCAAATTCGGGTAAGAAAAATTCAAAAGAATCTGTATTAGAAGCCTTAAATGTATTTTCTGCCAATAACTATCAAATGGAAATTTATTTATCTCAAAAACCAATGGATGTAACGCATTATATAGAAGAAAATGGCAAAAGATTTGATGTGGTTGCTGTATTTGGTGGAGATGGTACTTTAAATGAGGCTACAAATGGATTGATGAAATTAAAACATAAACCTGTTATTTCCTATTTTCCTACAGGCACAATGAATGATTTTGGAACCAATTTCGGCCTTACAAATGATATGAAACAATGTGCAAACATTGCATGTGTTGGCCATATTGAATCTTTTGATGTGGGTAAGATCAACTCGCGTTATTTTAATTATGTAGCTGGATTTGGAGCTTTTTGTAACGTGAGTTATGAGACTAAACAAGAATTAAAAAAACAAATAGGGAATATGGCCTATATTATTAAGGCATTACATGAAATTCCAAATTTACATCCCTATCATGTTAAGATGAATTTAGATGGTAAAGTTTTTGAAAAGGATTTAATGTTTGGCTTAATTATTAATGGCAATCGTGTCGCGGGTTTTGAAATGGTAGAACAAGCGGACAATACATTTAAAGATGGTTTGTTTGACATAATTTTAGTGGAACATACGCCTAATCTTTTAGAATTATATAATTATCCTTTGGGAGTTTTACATCCAGAATTAAATATGAAATATGTAGAGAGATATCAAGCTAAATCCATCATCATTGAATCCCAAGAAAAATTAGCTTGGACTTTGGATGGTGAAGAAGGAGAAGAGACTTTAGTGGCTCGTGTTGAAAATATTTCTCAAGCACTACAAATCTATGCGAGTAATTAAAATAGTCTAGTAGTTGAGAATAAAACAAAAAAAGGAATCCCAGGAGCTAGAGAATTCTAAGGCTTATGCCTATACTTGCATTCGCAAACCCTGCTTTATTCATTACGGATTACTTTGTAGCCAAATAATAGATTGTATTTTTTTATTGAGGAATGTAATTTTATTTGCATTCCTTTTCTTTTTGTACTACAATGTTCACGTAATAAGGAGAAAACAATTATATGAACATTGTTGATAAAAGTGTTTTAAAGAAAATATTTGAACTTGGAAAGGTGAGTCAGCGCCACTTGGCGGATGTATGTGGTTATTCTTTAGGGAAAATCAATCAGTCGATTCAATTTCTTCAAAATAATGAGTATATAGATTCGAATTGGAATCTTACAGATAAGAGTCAAGTTTTGATTGAATCCTATAAGCCTAAAAAAGCTATTATTTTAGCGGCTGGTTTAGGTATGCGTATGGTTCCTATTAATACGGAGGTGCCTAAGGCTTTATTAAAAGTAAAAGGACAAACATTAATTGAACGTTTGATTTGTCAACTTCATGAAGTGGGAGTGTATGACATTTGTGTTGTTGTTGGATTTATGAAGGAAGAGTTTGAATTCTTGATTGATGATTATAATGTGAGATTGGTTTGTAACATGGAATATGCAAGAAAGAATAATATGTATTCATTGAATCTTGTGAATTCAAATTTAGAGAATACGTATATTGTTCCTTGTGATATTTGGTGTGAAGAAAATCCGTTTAGTGCTTGTGAATTGTATTCTTGGTATATGATTAAAAATGAGGAAACAATGAATACTTCGGTTCGTTTAAATAAAAAATTTGAACTCGCTAAGACTAAGATGAATGAAGTGGGGGATACAATGATTGGTATTTCTTATATTTCATTTATGGATGCTCCAATTATTCGTAAGCGTATTTCTTCCATGTCTTGTCAAAGAGAGTATGAACATGCATTTTGGGAAGATGCTTTATATGTCAAAGATAAGATGATAGTTTCTCCTTATGTCTTTAATAAGGCTTATGAAGTGAATACTTATGAACAATTAAGGGATTTGGATGAGGATACGGAAACCTTAAATTCGCATTTGATGCAGATTATTAGTGATACGCTAGATTGTGAATTGAGTGACATTCAATCGATTTATCCATTAAAGAAGGGTATGACGAATCGTTCCTTTAGTTTTGAAGTGAATTCAAAACGATATATTATGCGTGTTCCAGGTGAAGGTACGGATAAGTTAATTAATCGAAGACATGAATATGATGTATATCAAGTGATCAAAGATGAGCATATTTGTGATCCCGTTATTTATATGAATCCAGATAATGGATATAAGATTACAGAATATATTGAGGATGCACATGCTTGTGATCCAACTTATTTTGGAGATGTTCGTGATTGTATGAAAAAGCTTCGTGCTTTCCACAATAAAAAATTAAAAGTGAATCATACTTTTGAAGTATTTGAAGAATTAGAAAAGTATGAATCGTATTGGCAGGGTGCTCCTAGTATTTATAGGGATTATAAAGAAACAAAGAAACATATTTATGAATTAAAGGAATTTGTGGATGGACAACCTAAAGAGTGGGGTTTATCTCATATTGATTCCGTACCGGATAATTTTTTATTCTCAAAAGATGAATTGTATTTAATTGATTGGGAATATGCGGGTATGCAAGATCAGCATATTGATATTGCGATGTTTGCGATTTATTCCATGTATGATCGTAATGACGTGGAAACATTGATTGATTTATATTTTGACAACGAATGCGATGATATGGTTCGAATTAAGATTTATGCCTATATTGCCATTTGTGGTTTATTATGGAGCAATTGGTGTGAATATAAACGTAACTTAGGCGTTGAGTTTGGTGAATATTCATTAAAACAATATCGTTATGCCAAAGAATATTATCGAATCGTAAAAGAAATGTTGGAAGAAAGAGGAATGAGTCTATGTACAAAGTAGAAAGAGCCATTATTATGGCGGCTGGTTTTGGTTCTCGTATGAGTCCTTTAACGCTTGAAACACCAAAACCACTAGTCAAAGTGAATGGTGTAAGAATGATTGATACTGTCATTGATGCACTTCATAAGAATGGTATTTATGAAATCTATGTTGTGGTGGGATATTTAAAAGAAAAATTCTATGGGTTAGAAAAGGAATATGCCGGTTTAAAAGTGATTGATAATCCTTATTTTGATACTTGTAATAATATTGCCTCCTTATATGTAGTTAGAGACTATATAGAAAATGCCATTATTTTGGATGGGGATCAAATTATTTTTAATCCGGAAATCTTAAAACCAGAATTTGAGCGTTCAGGCTATAACAGTGTGTATGTTGAAAATGGTACTGACGAATGGCTACAGCAAGTAGAGAATGGTATTGTCACTTCTTGTAGTCGTACGGGTGGTTTAAAGGGTTGGCAACTTTATAGTATTTCAAGATGGAATAGTCAAGATGGAAAACAATTAAAACAAGATTTGGAATATGAATTTGATACGAAACAAAATCGTCAAATCTATTGGGATGATGTAGCTATGTTTTGTCATCCGGAACACTACCAATTGGGTGTTATGCCAATGAAAAAAGAGGATGTAGTAGAAATTGATGGATTGGATGAATTGATTGAAATGGATTCAAGTTATAGGGGGTACAAGAAATGAAAAATAAAATTGATTGGATGATTACACTATTACCATTATGTCTAATTCTAGTATTATGTTTTGTTTTCTTTGTGGCTCCAGAACAATCCAATGTAGTATTAAGTCAAATTCGTTTCTTTTTTGGAGATACATTTGGGAGTTATTATTTGATTATAGGACTAGGAATTTTCTTACTATCTATTTACATTGCCTTTTCTAAATATGGCGATATTGTCTTAGGTGAAAAGGGAGAAAAGCCAAAATACTCATTCTTTGTGTGGGGCTCTATGATGTTTACATGTGGTCTTGCAGCTGATATTTTATTCTATTCTTTTTCAGAATGGGTGATGTATGCATCGGATCCTCATATTAAAGAAATGGGAAGTATTCAACAATGGGCGGGTGTCTATCCATTATTTCACTGGAGTTTAATTCCTTGGAGCTTTTATTTAGTCTTAGCCGTAGCCTTTGGTTTTATGCTTCACGTAAGAAAAAGAAATCGTCAAAAATATTCAGAAGCGTGTCGACCCTTACTTGGTAAATATACAGATAAATGGCCAGGAAGAATCATTGATTTATTAGCCGTATTTGCCCTTCTTGCAGGAACAGCTACTACATTTAGTGTAGCCACTCCTTTAATGGCAACAATTATTCAAGACTTATTTCATTTAACTATAAGTCGTACTGCTATTAATATAGTGATTCTAATCATTACATGTATTGTATATACATATTCATTACTACATGGCTTTAAAGGTATTAGTCGTTTGGCTAACCTTTGTATCTATTTCTTCTTTGGTTTATTAGCCTTCGTCTTATTATTTGGTGGACAAGCCCGTTATATTATTGAAACTGGATTAAATTCACTTGGAACGATGGTAGAAAACTTCATTGGACTATCGACATTTACAGATCCATTACGAAATACAAACTTCCCACAAAATTGGACTATTTACTATTGGGCATATTGGATGGTATGGTGTGTTGCTGCTCCATTCTTCATTGGAAGTATTTCAAGAGGAAGAACCGTTAGACAAACCATTCTTGGAGGATATGTATTTGGTGTAGGATCTACACTAATAAGTTTCATTGTTTTAGGAAACTACTCCATGGGACTTCAAATGCATGGCATTGCCGATTTCATGGCACAATATGCCAAGACTGGTGATTTATATGGCATGATCGTAGACATTATTAAAACACTTCCTTGTGCACCATTTGTTATGGTTGCTGTATTATTTACAATGATTGCCTTCTATGCGACTAGCTTTGATTCTATTGCACTAACGGCTTCATGTTATTGCTATCACGAATTAAAAGAAGATGAAATGCCACACAAAACACTTCAATTCATGTGGTGTATTCTATTGATTCTTCTTCCAATTGCATTATTGTTTGCACAAAGTTCAATGAATAACTTACAAAGTGTGAGTATTATTGCAGCTTTCCCGATAGGTATAGTCATAGTCATGATTACACTTAGTTTCTTAAAGGATGCTAAACCGAAAGATTAGATGTGTCTTAATTAATTGTAGGATTGTATGAAAGTAATTTTATAGATTGTAGCATTGAAAAATATGTGGTACAATGAACTTGACGAAGGCGTGAGATGCGCACCCTGGAATCCTACCTCAACTTGATTGAGATGGAGTCCAGTTTTTTTTATTTAATATTTCTTGTTATAGCTGTACGATTTCATCATTTCTAATAACCGAATTTTTGGAATATTGTATGTTGTTAGTTTTGTGTTGATATTTAAGGTTGTTGAAAATGTTTGAGACTTATTGGGCTCAAAATGCCATGTATCATTCAGTTCACATAATGCTGTATAAACTTGAGAAGATTTTATTGCTTTGGTTTGATTGTTAATGCATCCTACAAATAGTGGTAGTAGTGGTTCGTAATGATTGATTGTATTTCTCATTGTTCGTATGAATTCGAGTCGGCCAGAAAATTTATTTAATTTTTTATATTCGTAATTACCACTTTTTGTATATAAACTTTCTCCTTTCATTATCGTATATATTTCATTTTGTAAAATTTCATTAAGCATTGAAAATAGTATTGATACTTCACCTAGGGTTAAAGCATTTGGAATTACCCAAAGTGGTGCAACAACATGCTTTTTTGTGTAATGTGTAATTAGTCGGTTTGATGTATCAGAAATGTATCCATTAATTTCTTTTCCTGTACCTATAGAGTAAATTTTTTTTAAAAGATTTACTCTAGTTGTTACTTCGAAATTATTTTCTATATAACCTGTTTTCTTTAATGTTTTACACATGTTGTCACAAAACATAGGATAAATATGCTGCAAATGATCATTTGAAAAATCATTTATTTCTGTTGAATAATTTATACAAAAAAGATCATTTCTGTCTTCTACATAGTGTTTGCATAAAACTGAAAAAACTACGTTTTTAAATTTTCTTTCAAAATCTCGAATGCTTTTATATAGAGTATCAGTAAACTCAAGCTCTATTTTCATTATTTTCAGTAGTTCTTTGAAATCAACATACTCACTATAAATATGCTTTCCATCTTTATCTTTTCCAGTCGCAAAAATTTCTTTGTATGGGTTTATTAAAGTAATATAATTTACATCAATAAGCCAATGCTTATCTTCTTCTGCCACAATTATCTTTTTTGATTCGTATAAATATGTTATTTGCTCATCAATATTTTTATACGATTTATGTTCTACGTTTAAAGTGCTTTTTACCATTCGTATACTCCATTGATCAAATGATTTTCTAATCTGATTTGATTATACTATAGATTAAAGAGATTTAAAATATTAATATGATACTTTAAATCAAATAATAGTTTATATAAAATATCAATAACACTAATATGTGATATTAATATAAGATTCATATTGCATTCACATACATAAACAAAAAAGATGTCCTAAGACATCTTCATAATCCTAATACAAGTTTTCTGCTGGCTGCCAGCCCATCGCTTATAACGACAATGATTAGGATGTTTTAACGACTTCCCATTGTCTTCAACTTTACTGGTGGTTGTCACCCCGTCACTTATAGTGACCACGATTAGGATGTTTTATAACGACTTCCTATTGTCTTCAGCTTAAAGTGCTTGTTCACTGAAGATATTTCTATCTCCACTTATAATATAGCATGAAATAATAAAATTTGTAAGGAAAAAATGCAGTTGATCAGACAGATTAATTCTATGACTAGATTTATAATGAGGTAGAATATGTACAATCCTTAAATAAATCGTACCATTCTTTTACTGGGATTTGAGAAATAAACACTGCCGATTTTCTTTCTTCTCTTGAATCGAGAATTTCAATAGATGTCTACATTTAAAAAAAAAGAACCCGACGCATCAGGTTCCTTCTAGGTGTTGTCCGAAGACGACCACCGCAATTCGTAGCAGTAATATACTACATCGAATAACATTATGCAAGAGGTTTTAAGATTGACTAATGAAATTTAAAATATATTCTCTTAATGAGATGTCATCTGATAATTCAAGAAATTTTCTTATTTCTGATAGTTCATCCTGTGCTTTATTACGCTGGTCTTTTATTTTCGTAATGTAATTAAATTTGTCATTCAAACGGCTTTTTAAATATAGATAGTAACTGAATAGATCTACTGTTTTAGAAATAGCTTTATCGATTTTTTTCATATCTGTCATTGGCAATGAGCAAATATAATCTTTTAGTCTTGCTTTACTTACACACATTATATTGGACGTAATTGCTTGACCATCTAAAATAGTGGTGCCCATGCTATCTATTTGTACAAGGTAATGTGCTATTGTCATGGTTAATCGGAATTACAATAGTATTACCTGAGCGTGAATTTGCAACGTTATTTTGAATAATGAGTGCTGGTCTTTCTTTTTGCATTTCACTTCCAATACCACAACCAAAAATTACAACGATATACTTGTCCTCTTTTTATAGATCTAGTACTTGCATTATGTGCAATAGAATCTAAATAAAGTTTGATTTTCAGCCAATCAAGTATTTTTTGAATATGTTCGAGTTCTATGTTCATTATTATATTTCCTCCTCTTGTTTTCCTAATATGATATATGAATAATTGACATTATGAATGGCAGTTATTTGAATTAAGCTTAAACTTTTACAATCAAAAGTATTATGCAAACATATTTTTGTTCGAATAATAAAAGAATCAGTTTCTGAATTATGATTACTATATTTTGAATGTTTCTTTTTTTTGATGGATTTGGTTATAAAAATGTTACAATTTTTATAATAGGAAATGGAAAGAGGTATGAACATGGAATTGGTGTTTTTATATGTAAATTTATCAAGAAGTAAATTTATTGAAAAGAGTGGTTTTAATTTTTCTCCAAATTATAATTTTGAAGTTAATTATAAAGATGGCTGGTATGAACTTTCTGAAAACAAGCAAAAGAAAACGATAGCAGATGATTTTTTTGATAAAGATAGATGTATTTCAAATGTAACAGCTATAGTTGGTGAAAATGGCGCTGGAAAAACTACATTGTTGGAATATATTCTTTTATCAGGTTTGAGTAAAAAAAAGGAAAAAAATAAAGAATACTATGATTATAATATGGATCAGTTCGAATATAAGAAACAAATTGTAATTTACAAAGATGATGATGAATTGGTTTGTTATTATAATGTTGATAATTTTAAGAAACATGAAGATTCACGGATAAAGTATATTGATGTTAATAAAGATAAAGAATTTATTGATAACTTAAAAAATAATACTGGATTTAAGGATATAACTAAAATCTCTTTAACAAATAGTTTATACTCAAAAAACGAGATATCAACACATGGATGTCTTGATACGATTACGCTAAATCCAAATACCATAAATTGGTTGAAAAAATCATTTTATGAAAAAAACGTTTGTTTTGATAAATTGAAATATGATGGGTTTAATGAAATACCTGCTATTTTATCTGAATATAAAGATACAAAGGATTTTCAGAATATCTTAGATATATTATATTTGAAATATATTTTAGGTATGAATAAAAAAAGTATTTTTGAAAATCTAATGAATCGAGATATAACAGTTTCATTTAAAAGTGTTAAGGTGTATTTAGATAAATGGTTTGAAGAGTATACGACCCATTATAAAAAGGAAAAAGATGATTTGATGTCATTCCATGATACGTGGAAAAATGTAATTATAAATGTTGATAAAGAATTACGAAAGGTGGATATAGTTTTACGTTTATATGAAAATTTGGCTTTTGAATTAATAACATATAAAGGTATAAATGAAAAAGATATAGGAATATTTGATAGTAAACAAGAAATGATTGAGTTTATTGAATCAAGTGTAAAATCTATAAACGATACTTTGTATTTTAAGAATGCCTATAGTGAAATAAAGGACTATGAGAATTTTTTAAGTGGATGTATGCAATCTCCTTGTTTATTGCCTAAGGATGATTTAGCTTATGTTTTTAATAAAATCATTAAACCGAAAAGTAAAGAGCTTACTGAATTTTTGAATTTAGTTGAGAATTCATTTTTAAAAAATGAATGTTCGTTTGTTTTAAAATATATAGATATTGGAGGACTTGATTTTTCTAGTGGAGAAAGAGCCTTACTAAACTTCTTCTCATGGATGCATATGCTTCCTTATTTTAATAAAATTCAAACAGAAATAGAAGAAAGTACATTTGATAACATTCTGTTGCTGATTGATGAAATTGATTTATATTGCCATCCGAGTTGGCAACAAAAATTATTGGATTATTTGATTCAAGAAGTGAGAATAAATTTTGAAGGTAAAAATGTTCAGATTATATTTACAACACATAGTCCTATTGTATTGTCGGATATGCCGAAATCAAACATTATATATTTGAAGAATGAAAATGGAAAATTTGTTATAGATGGAAAAGAAAATCATAAGGAAACTTTTGGTACAAATATATATAAGTTATTTGATGATGCTTTTTTCTTAGAGAAACAAGGCCAGGTTGGTCAATTTGCGAAAAGAAAAATTGAAGGCTCAATTGTAAAACTAAATCCCATTGAGAAATAGTAAATACTACGAGGTTGAAT
>OFPS01000228.1_pt1 | contig 64408 bp, 57 predicted proteins | sample 1542111 | NCBI WGS metagenome assembly OFPS01 (sample SAMN04209233, study PRJEB22552) | human gut metagenome | biome: gut; material: feces | host: Homo sapiens | place: USA: Oklahoma | reverse complement strand
ACACGGCCCGCTTTGCACTTATTTGATGGTCGCACTGTCGTTCAGCACGCTCGTGCTGTAAAGAAACAGCACATCCTGCGCGTCAAAATCGACAAATCTTCCAAGCGAGGCGGGCGAGAGATAGCGAATGTCGATCAGCGTGATCTCACGGTAGCCTTCTGCGAGCAGCGGAATGAGGCTTGCGCCAAAGGAATCGCGAAAGACAATGAGCTTGCGCTCCGTCTTTGCGTTCGGATTCTCGATGCGCAGCAGCGACTTCGGCCCTGAGAGGAAGATCTCGTACGGGTCGCTGCCGCCTGCCTTGTCGAGCGTGTAGACCGGCAGATATTCGCCGCTTTCATAGTCGTACACGCGGCAGCCTTCGAGCACGCTGTTCGTGAGATATGCAAGCTTGTCAGACTCCATCGGCAGCGCCGACTGCCCGCGGTAAACGCCGTAAAACGGCGTATCAAGCGTCACCTCGGTAAAGTCTTCGGTGAGCGAGACACCCATCGCGTCCGCCAACGCCTGTGCCGTGGAGAGAAGCGCTTCCTGCCGCCAGTGGAGATCGGTGCGGTAGTAGGATCCAAGCGAGAGCGTGTCCGTCAGATCGACGAACTGCGCAAAATCGACCTTTTCCCGCATCAGGGCAAAGAATCTGTCGTAATCCATTACCGGATAGCCATTTTCGGCGGCGAGAAAGCAATTCTTGTCGGGAATAACGGAGAGATAGATGTTTGCCCCCGTGTCCTTGAGGTATGTTTCGTACACGTAGCGGAAGCGGTCGGCCGCATGGTCGAGGGAATCTTCACGGATCGTGTCGTCGAGCTTGGCGGCGTATCCGCCGGCCATGTAGATGCCGTTGTTGTCCTTTTCCCCGAAGAGATAGCGGACGGACAGGGCCTTGAGCGTGCGGAAGGTATCGCGCAGCGGGAACTGATCGAGCGTGTAGCTTTCAAAGTTCGACTGGAAGCGCCCGGAGAGCACCTCCTGCGCGCTGAACGCGGGAAACTGCTTGAGCGGCCGGCGTTCGCTTTCCGACACGGCGTCGTCGCTTTTGAAGATGCCCCACAGTGAGAGCGTCAGCACCAGAAGCACGGCGGCGCCGAGAGTGAGGAGGTCTTTTACTTGTTTGCTCATACGGTCTCCTCCTTAAAAGCGGAAGTAGAGGAACGGATTGAACGATCCGTCCACTAAGAAAGCTGTGCCGATCAAAAGCGGGAGCAGCACGCAGAGCGGCTCGAGCACATCGAGAGCGAGCGCCGCGCCCTTTTTCTCGCGCAGCAGTGCTACAGCCTTTTTCGGCAGCGGCGTTGCGCAGAGCATACCGAGCACGAGCAGCGGCGCATAGCTCTTGAGATAATAGACCGCCTGCGCGCTTACGAGCGGCAGATCTCCTGCGCCGAGCATCGCGCCGATGCGCGAAAATGCCTGCGCAGCGGTGCTTGCGTCGAAGAGCACGAAGCCGAGCGTGACGAAAAAGAGCGTATAGACGTGGCCGAAGATGCGGTGCTTTTCCAGTATCGGCAGCAGTACGAGCTTTTCAAGGAGCAGCAGGATCGCAAACCACAGCCCCCAGAGGACGAACGTCCACGCGGCGCCGTGCCACAATCCCGTTGCGAGCCAGACGATGAAAATGTTCAGCAGCTGGCGCGCCCTGCCTCTCCGGCTGCCGCCGAGGGGGATATAGAGGTAGTCGCGGAACCACGAGCCGAGCGAGATGTGCCACCGGCGCCAGAACTCGGTGATGCTGGTCGAAACATAGGGATAGTTGAAATTCTCCGAAAAGCGGAAGCCTAAGATGCGGCCAAGGCCGATGGCCATGTCGCTGTAACCAGAAAAGTCAAAGTAGACCTGAAGCAAAAACGCGAGCGCATAGAGCCAGATGAAAAGAACGCTTTCCTGCTGTGTCTGCTGATAGGCACTTGCGAGCGCGCCGAACTGGTTGGCAAGCAGGATCTTTTTGCAAAAGCCGATCGTGAAGCGGCGCACGCCTTCCGCCGCGGCGGAAACGCTGTGCGTGCGCTCCCTGAGCTGCAAAGCAACGTCACTGTAACGCACGATCGGGCCTGCGATGAGCTGGGGGAAGAGCGAAACATAGGCGGCAAGGTCAATGAAGTTTCGCTGTGCCGCCGTGTCGCCGCGATAAACGTCGATGACATAGCTGAGCACCTGGAAAGTGTAGAAACTGATGCCGATGGGAAGGCTCAGCTTCAAAAGCGGCAGGGAGAGCCCTGTGACGGCGTTGACGCTGGCAAGGAAGAAATCTGCATACTTGAAATAGCCGAGCAGCCCAAGACTCACGAGGATCGACAGCGACAGAAAGAGCCTTGACGCATTTCGCCCCCGGTATTTTTCAACGAGCAGGCCGAAGAGATACCCCTGCGCGATGGAGACGAGCATCAAAACGACATATTTCGGCTCGCCCCAGGCGTAGAAGAAAAGACTTGCGAGCAGCAGCGCCGCGTTTTTCAGCCTGCGCGGCACCAGAAAGTAGAGCAGCAGCGCCGCAGGCAGAAAATAAAAGAGAAAGGGAACGCTGGAAAAGAGCATGGACGCCTCCTGCCTTTCAAAAAATCAAATCAGACGATGGGCTCGTCGCAGACGACGGAAGCGCCGGAGAATGCGGCGGTGACCTTTTCGCTGAACTCATCGACCAGCTCCTCCGCGCCGAAGCAGGAGACAACATAGTCGCCGAGCGTGAGGACAACGAGCTTGTCGGGGAAGCCGCACATCCACTGGCGGTTCATGATATTGTCCTTGAGGTCGGAAACGACCGTGTCGACGTCAGAAGAGTTCGTGACGTGGAAAGCGCCGGCGGTGAAGGTGTTGGCGTTCATCATGTGGCTGAGGGACGCGGCGTCGGTCAGCTTGTCCGCGTCGGCGGCGGGGAAGCCGAGCATGGAGTCGAGCGTGTCGCCGTCCTCCACGCCGAAGCGGCCGGGAGCGTCCTCGGTCATGTTTGCCTCGTCATAGTCGCCGCCGACAACGGCAAACTTATCGTCGTCGGCATAGCTCGACCAGACGGTATTCAGCAGGGCAAGCGCGTCGGCGGGCTGAGAATCGCCGCCGTTGGCGTTGCCGTCGTTCTTGCTGCCGCAGGCGGCAAGGGAAAGGGTCATAGCTGCGGTGAGCAGCAGCGTGAGAAACTTTTTCATGGGAATTTACCTCCAAAATAATGTTGTATGTGTTGTTTGGTTGCTTCAGGGCCGCTCGGCGACCCAGTAGCCGTTGGCGCTGTCGCAGCGCAGCACGGCGGCGGCTTTGCCGTCAAGATAGAGGGTGTAGACCGCGCTCTCATCGGGGGGATCGATCGTCCAGAGCAGTATTTCTCCGGCGGAAACGGTGCGGGCGGAAAGCGCACGCGGAGAAGAATCGGCGGTGGAATCCAGAATCCCTTCCGAAACGGAGACTTCCAGCGGCGCATCTGTCCGGCTCTCAAACGAGAGGGACAGGCACAGCGTCTGCACATCTGTGCTGCGGCCGTCAAGCGCCATTGGCATTGGCTGATCGATGGGGACGGGATCTGCGGAAAGCGCCGTGCCGTCGATGTAAATATCCGTTTCCGACGTGCGGTGCACCACAAGCGCTGCCGTGGCAATGAGCACAAGGCAGGCCGCCGCGGCCAGCATGCGCGGGAACAGATAGGTTTTGTGCGGCTTTGCGCGGTATTGGCAGGCTGAGGCGATAAGATCGTCGTCCAGCTCGCTCATGGCGCGCGCCATTCCTTCATGCTTCACAGTATCCCTCCTTGATCAGATGCTCCCTGAGTTTTCTGCGCGTGCGCAGAAGTGTGGTTTTGATCCGGCTCTCGCCGCAGCGAAAGCGCGCGGACAGCTCCTCGATCGACTCGCAGTAAAAGTAGCGAAGAACGAACATACTGCGCACCTCCTCGCTCTGTGTGCGAAGAAACGCGCTGATGCTCGCGCCAAGCTCTGCTGCGGCAGTCTCGCTCTCCGGGTCGGGCAGCGAAACGGCGCAGTCGCCCAGCTCGTCGAGCGAGAGGGCAAAGGCGTCGCCCTGGCGCTTCTGCGCGCTTTTTGCCTTATAGCGGTTGAGCGCCAGATTGCGCGCGATCCTGCCGAGAAAGGCGGAGAGGATCGCCGGACGCTGCGGCGGAATGGCCTCCCAGGTGTGCAGGTAGGTGTCGTTCACGTTTTCCTCACTGTCGGCACGGTCAGATAAAATGTTTTGCGAAATTTTCATGCAATAGGTTTCATATTTTGCGGCGGTCTCAGCGATGGCCTGCTCGTTCCGCTGCCAGTAAAGCTCGACGATCTGTTTATCGTCCATGCCTGCGCTCCTTTCTGTCTATCAAGTGCCATCATGGCGTAAAGACAACTTTTTTGCTCCCTGCGTTACAGGAAAAAGCAAATATTTTTGAAAGTATACCACATTCGCCCGTTTTCTAAAAGGTCGGTGCGCTATTTTTGGAGGGGGCGGGAACTTTTTCTGCCCGCGCGCCGTCTAACAGAACAGATATCAAGAAACGGAGGTCACCCGACATGAAACGAGTTTTTGCTTTGCTGCTGGCTGCGGCAATGGCGTTTGCCCTCTGCGCCTGCGGCGGGGAAGATACAACGATCCGGGACGATGAGGAGGATACCGCGAAGAAGGATCCCGTTGCCGCGCAGTATTTGCAGGAGCTTGCCGTGAAGCTTGCCGAATATCCCGAGCTTCCCGCCATGCCGAACGAGGCGGAACTTGACGAGGCGTTCAGCACCATCGACTATGACAAGATGGGCGCGGACGCTTACGAAAAAGCGCAGGAGAAGATCTGGGAGGACTGGGACGCGCGCAGCAACGCCTATTATGACGCGCTCAAGGCGCTGCGCAGCAAGGGGGCGGGCAACCCCGCGGCGTTTTTGCACTTTACGCGGGCGGCGGCGGGCGCGCTGCTCTCCGCTGAGGACAATATCGTGCTCTCTCCTGCGAACCTCTATCTTGCGCTTGCCATGCTCAGCGAAACAACGGACGGCGAGAGCCGCGCGCAGATCCTGTCTCTCCTTGGCCTTGATGATACGGAGCTGGCGCAGAGCGCGGGCAACTACATCTGGCGCAACCTCTACGGCGAGACCTCGACGGGAAGAACACAGCTGGCAAGCTCCATTTGGCTCAAGGAGGGCGTGCCGTACAACGAAGAAACGCTTGCAACGCTCGCGCAGCAGTACCTTGCCTCGACCTTCTCTGCGCCGATGGGCGAGAAAAAGACGGACAGCGCCATCGCCGAGTGGATCAACGAGAATACCGGCGGCCTTTTGCGTGACGCCTCGGGCAGCATCGAAACAAAGCCTAAGACGGTGATGATGCTTTTGTCAACGCTCTACTTCAAAGACCAGTGGCGCGATGAATTCTGGGAGAAAGAGACGAAAAAGGACACCTTCACCGCAGCGGACGGCGCGCAGCAGACCGTTGACTTCATGCACCTCACGCAGGATCGCGCCGACTACTGCCGCGGCGAAAACTTCACGGTGGCGCAGCTGAGCTTTCGCGGCGGGCAGACGATGCGTTTCCTGCTGCCCGACGAGGGGACAACACTTGAACGCCTTCTTGCGGACGATACCGTCGTCGGCGGATTGATGATCTATGATATGGGGGTGAGCCTGCCGAGCGGCAAGCTCGTCTGGAGCGTGCCGAAGTTTGACGTCAGCTCCGATCTTGAACTGACGGACGCGCTTCGCGCGCTGGGCGTTTCTGATGTGTTTGACTTTGACTACGCGGATTTTTCGCCGCTCATCGACTTTGACCGCTTTGATAAGGCGGTCGCCGTGACGAAGGTGCAGCATGCCGCGCGCGTCAAGATCGACGAAAAGGGCTGCGAGGCCGCCGCCTTTACAGCCGTCACGGCGGACGCCCAATCCGCCGCGCCGGAGGATCTTCCTGTGGTGGAGATGGATCTGAACCGGCCATTCGCGTTCATGATCACCGGCGTGGACGGACTGCCGCTCTTCCTTGGCACGGTGAATAGCCTATAAGAGCAAAGCTGGCGCGCCGGCAGTAAAAAACAAATGATGCGAAAATGAAAAGGGGAGAAACGATGAAGAAATTATTTGCCTTTTTGCTCGCCTGCGTGTGCACGCTGGCGCTGTTTGGCTGCGCGGGAGCGAATGATGACAAATCGGACGGCGGACCGGAGGATGATTGGGCGCCGCTGACGGAGGCGCAGATCGAAGAATTTAAGGAGTTGTTTGCCTCCACTGCCGATGTGACGGATGAGACAACGGGCGAGTACCGCTATACGACCTCGACGCCGGTGAGCTGTTTTTTCACCTCGCATTACGACGATCCGCGCGATATCGACCTTGCGGAATTTTTGCGGTACTGTCCGCTCAGCACCACGCTGGGAGACGCGGACGTGGAGGAATTCCACGCTGTGCTCGACACGCTGGGAATAGAGGATGCGGAGAGGTTCAAGGTGCCGGATGACTGGGCGGTCCCCGTGCGGCGCATTCCCAAGAGTGACGTTTCCGCGCTTTTGACGCAGTGGTCGGATATCACGGTGGACGATCTGCGCAATCAGGATGGTGTGACGTACCTCGCACAGTATGATGCATTCTATGAGTTTACGAGCGATTTCGGCCCCGGATCCTTTATTCCGATGGGCGGCGAGCAATACGGCGACAACATCCGGTTGTGGAATGGGGACGGCGAAGGAACGCACGATGAGTTGACGCTGCGCGTGCGGCAGGACGGGAGCTATTGCATCGAAGCCTTCCGCGGGGTCACAACGTGAAGCAAAGAAGGGGTTCTCTCATGTGAGGGAACCCCTTCTTTTGCCTCGTGCAGCGCTTGCGCCGCTACCATTCATCCGCGCGTTCGCACGGGCTTCTTGCTATCTTTATGGTAAGTGGAAGAAAACAAAAAATGACTGACCCCTGATCGCGGTTACTCAAGTACGATCAAGGGTCAGTCATGATGAATATTGGGATCTCTCATATTCTGTTTTCTTCCTTCCTTTCTTCCGTGATCTGGTGCCGAATACCTCTTACTCCGGTTTCCACTCCTGCTATCTCAAACACTGCTGTTGCAGTGGTCTTACCTGAATGACGGTACACATCAGAGAGTGCTGCGCGATGGATATGATCGGAACCATTGGGATCGGGTTAACTGCTGAACTTACTTGTACATTGGTCTCACCCTTTCTGTGATTAAAGAATAGCAAGAATCGGGGTGAAAATCAAGTGGCGGAATGGATAAAGATACAGGGCGAAAATTGTATGCGTGGCTGATTATCCAAAAAATGCAAAAGAATGCTTGAATTTAATCATGCGCTTTAGTATACTAAAACTGTTGGGTCGCCCGAAAGGACGACCCATTCTTCGTTATTTGCGGAAATAAACGCGATCCCACTCCGCAGAACCGGGGATAAGCGGCGGCTCAAGGATAAGCCCGCTCTTTCCACCGCGCTTTCCTTCGACCAGCAGGAGCGAGGGGGCGCTGTCCGCGGATTTGGCGAGAAAACGAAGACGCTTGGGCTCGATGCCGCTTGCACGCAGGGTGCAGAGAACGTCCGTGAGCCGTTCGGCGCGGTGAACAAGGGCAAAGCGCCCGCCATAGCGCAGAATGCGCTTTGCCGCGGCGCACACGTCCTCAAGCGTGCAGGATACTTCCTCCCGCGCCGTCCGGCGCGCTTCGCCGTCGGCGCTTTTGCCGCTGCCGGCGGGAAAATACGGCGGGTTGGAGATCACATAGTCGACGCTGCCGGGGAGCGGCAGGGTGGAGGCGTTGCGCAGGTCGCCCGTGTGAAAAACGGCGCGCCCCTCCCAGCCGTTTTCCAAAAAGCTCTTGCGCGCGAGCGCTGCCGCGGGCGCGGAAAGCTCCACATTTTCAATGATGAGGGAATCCTCGCGCGCAAGCAGGAGCGTGCCGAGAAGCCCTGTGCCGCTGCCGAGGTCGCAGACCGTGTCGCCGCGCGCGGGGCGGGCAAAGTAAGCGAGGGCAAAGCTGTCCGTTCCCGGCGGAAAGAGGGCGGTATCGTAGTAAAAGCAGGGGCCGTCCGGCCAGAGTTCGTCGCGCTGTTCCATGCGATGCTCCTTTCCGATGATAAAAATAAGGACGCGCGAAAGCGCGTCCTTATTTTTTAAGTACTCTTGAGCCTTAGGCCTGAGAGATGGCGCCGTTGGGGCAGGTATCAGCGCAGGAGCCGCAATCGAGGCAAGCATTCGCGTCGATCTGATACTGGGAATCGCCCTGGGAAATAGCACCGACGGGGCAAGCGTCTGCGCAAGCACCGCAGCTGACGCAGGCAGAGCTGATCTGGTAAGCCATAATTAGTACCTCCATAAGTTGATGAGGTTATTATAGCATGTCAATGTGAAAATGCAAGAGTCAGAATGTAGGAAAATATTGAATTTTCTGTGTCGTTTGCGGCGTTTATTTTTGGGGAAAGTGGTTAAAAATGATAGGACGAAAACGCATTGGGAGGCGGAGAAATGAACGACCGGAAATTCAGCGTGCGCGCCGAGCAGGTGCTGCGCTGCGCGCAGGCAGCGGCGGGAGAACTGGGGCACGGATACGTGGGGTGCGAGCATTTGCTCCTTGCGATGCTGCGCGAAGAGGGCGACGCGGCCTGCCGCGCGCTGAACGCATCGGGGGTCTATGAGAAGGCGATGCGCGAAAAGATGATCGAAAAGCTCGGGCGCGGCACGGCGGAGAAATCGACGGTACAGGGGCTCACGCCTCACGCGCGCAGCGCGGTGGAGCTTGCCGTGGGAGAGGCTGTGCGTGCAGGCAGCGGCGTGATCGAGGCGGGACATTTGCTGCTCGGTATCCTGCGCGACAGCACGAATACGGCGGTGCGTTTGCTGCGCCTTTCCGGGGTGGACACACGAAAGCTGTACAGTGAAACACTGTGCGCGATGAGCGCTTCCCCGCGCAGGGCGCCGCTGCCCGAGGTGCGCGCGAGCCGCAGCGAGGGCAAGAGCGGCAAAACGCTTGCAGAGTTCACGCGCGACTTAACGGCTATGGCGCGTGAGGGAAGGCTCGATCCCGTGATCGGGCGGGACGAGGAGATTGCCCGCGCACTGCGCATTTTAACGCGGCGGACGAAAAATAACCCCGTGCTCATCGGCGAGCCGGGGGTGGGCAAAACGGCCATCGCCGAGGGCCTTGCCGAAAGGATCGCCGCGGGCGATGTGCCGGAGGAACTGGTGGACAAGCGCATTTTGCTGCTCGACCTATCGGGCATGGTGGCGGGGACAAAGTACCGCGGCGAATTTGAAGAGCGCATCCGCGTCCTGCTCGATGAGGTGCGGCGCGACGGCAATGTGATCCTCTTCATCGACGAGCTGCATACCATCGTCGGCGCGGGCAGCGCTGAGGGAGCGGTGGACGCGGCGAATATTCTAAAGCCCGCCCTCGGACGCGGAGAGATCCGCGTCATCGGAGCGACAACGCTTGCAGAGTACCGTAAATTCATCGAAAAGGACGCTGCGCTCGAGCGGCGCTTCCAGAGCGTGCAGGTGGGCGAACCGGACGAGGAAAAGACGCTTGCCATTCTGCGTGCCTTGCGGCCGAAATATGAAGCACACCACGGCCTTGCGATCGAGGACGGCGCGCTTTCTTCTGCGGTGACGCTTTCCAAGCGCTATCTGCCCGACCGCTTTCTGCCGGATAAGGCCATCGACCTTGTCGATGAGGCGGCGGCGGGCGTGCGCATGAGCGCGCGCAGCGCTTCCCCCGCGCTGCGGGAGATGGAAGAGCGGGCTGCCGCGGCTGCACGGGAAAAGGAAGCGGCCATCAGCGCGCAGGATTACGAAAAGGCGGCGGGCCTGCGCGATGCGGAGGAGAACTTCCGCGCGCAGGCGGCAGCGGAGCGGAAAAAGCAGATCTGCGAAGGCAAAAACATGAAAATTCGCGTGACAGCGGAGGACATTGCGGCGGTGCTCTCGAACTGGACGGGGATTCCCGTCACGCGGCTGAACGAGAGCGAGAGCGCAAGACTGCTGGCGCTGGAGGCGACGCTTCATGCGCGCGTTGTGGGGCAGGACGAGGCGGTGCGCGCTGTGGCGCGCGCCGTCCGCCGGGGCAGAGTCGGCGTCAAAGATCCGCGGCGGCCGGTCGGGTCGTTCCTCTTCCTCGGGCCGACGGGCGTGGGCAAAACAGAGCTGAGCCGCGCGCTCGCCGAGGCGGTGTTCGGCAGCGAGGAGGCAATGATCCGCATCGACATGAGCGAGTATATGGAAAAGCACAGCATTTCGCGCCTGATCGGCTCGCCGCCGGGTTACGTCGGCTACGACGAAGGCGGGCAGCTGACGGAAAAGGTGCGGCGAAAGCCGTACAGCGTTGTGCTTTTCGACGAGATCGAAAAGGCGCATGAGGACGTGTGGAACCTGCTGCTGCAGATCCTGGAGGACGGAACGGTGACGGATTCGCAGGGGCGGAAGGTGGATTTTCGCAACACAGCGGTCATCATGACGTCGAACGTGGGTGCAAAGAGCATCACGGCGGCGGGTACGCCGCTCGGCTTTGCACCGCAGGCACGGGAAAGCGCCGACGCGCGCTTTGCTGCGGTGAAAAGCGCGGTGACGGCGGAACTCAGGCGGACGTTCCGGCCGGAGTTTCTGAACCGTGTAGATGAAACGATCGTTTTCCGGCAGCTCCAAAAGGAGGATAGCGCCGAGATCGCGCGGCGTCTGCTTGCACAGACGTGTTCGCGCGCCGCGGCGCTGGGGATCACGCTGGAGATCCGCGAGGAGTGTGCGGCGTCACTCGCAGAGCGGGGCTGCGACGCCGTGTACGGCGCGCGGCCGCTGCGGCGGCTCATCAGCACGGAGGTCGAGGACGCGCTCGCAACCTGCCTTTTGGACGGCACGCTCCGGCACGGCGACACGGCTGTGCTGCGTGCCGGGGAAACGGCGCTGCGCCTTTCCAAAAAGGAAGAAACGGCACTGGCAGCGTTTGGCGCGCACGAAAACGAAGCAGAGGTGTGAAAAAGGAGGGCGCTTCCCAACGGAAACGCCCTCCTTTATGATATGAGAACCGAAATCAGTCGAATCGGGTTACGTCGGTGCTCAGGTCGTGACGGGCCTTGAGCGCCTTGAGCTTTGCCATCGGCTCACCCGCGGCGTGCTTATCGAGCGCGGCGCGGTCGCGCCAGTGCTCCACGAGCAGCACGCAGTTTTCCTCGGCGAGAGGCTGGTAGTAGTCATACTGTATGCAGCCCTCTTCCGCGAGGACGGCGGCGCGCAGGCCGCTTCGCTCCATCTCTTCTGCAAAGTCCCTGGCCTTTTCGCCGCGATAGAGAACGTGAAGTAAAATGCCTTCCATAAAGTAACGCTCCTTTCCTGCTGTGCGTATTACGATACGTCGATCATTTCGAGGTATTTGTAGCCGTTTTCGGCAATGTGATCCTTGCGCCCCTGCAAATTGTCGCCGAGCAGCAGATCAAACGAGCGCGCGGTGGCCTCCGCTTCCTCGGGCATGACCTTGATGAGACGGCGCGTTTCGGGATTCATCGTTGTCAGCCACATCATCTCGGGGTCGTTTTGGCCGAGACCCTTCGAGCGGTCGACCTTGTAACGCTTGCCCTCAAGGTCTTTGACGATGTCGTTTTTCTCCTTGTCGGTGTAGGCGAACCACGTCTTTTCGCCGCAGGTGATCTCGAAAAGCGGCGTTTCGGCGATGTAAACATAGCCCTCGCGGATCAGCGTGGGGCAGAGACGGTAGATCATCGTCAAAATGAGCGTGCGGATCTGGTAGCCGTCCACGTCGGCATCGGTGCAGAGAATGACCTTGTTCCAGCGGAGGTTATTTAAGTCGAAGGCGTTCAGATCCTTGACGAACTTGCCGGGGACCTCCACGCCGCAGCCGAGCACCTTCAAAAGGTCGGTGATGATCTCGCTTTTGAAAATGCGCGGATAGTCCGCCTTGAGGCAGTTTAAGATCTTGCCGCGCACGGGCATGATGCCCTGAAATTCGCCGTCGCGCGAGAGCTTGACGCTGCCGAGGGCGCTGTCACCCTCAACGATGTAGATCTCGCGGCGCGAGACATCGCGCGTGCGGCAGTCGACAAATTTTTCCACGCGGTTTGAAATGTCGATGCTGCCGGAGAGCTTCTTTTTGATGTTCAGGCGCTGCTTTTCCGCGCTTTCGCGGCTTCGCTTGTTGATGAGCACCTGCTCGGCGATCTTGAGCGCGTCGACGCGGTTTTCGATGAAATAGGTCTCAAGGCGGGACTTCAGAAAGTCCGTCATCGCCTCCTGCACGAACTTGTTTGTGATGGCCTTTTTGGTCTGGTTTTCGTAGCTCGTCTGCGTGGAGAAGTTGTTCGAAACAAGGATCAGGCAGTCCTCCACGTCCTGCCAGGCGATGCGCGCCTCGCCCTTCTGGTATTTGTTGTTTTCCTTGAGATACTTGTCGATGGCGTAGACAAAGGCGATTTTTGTTGCCTTTTCGGGGCTGCCGCCGTGTTCGAGCCAGGAGGAGTTGTGGTAGTGCTCGATACGCTGCACCTTATTGGAAAAGCAGCACGCGCAGGAGAGCTTGACCTTGTATTCGGGCTTGTCGTCGCGGTCGCGGCCGCGGCGCTCGGTCTCCCAGAAGACGGGGGTGGTCAGTCCTTCCTCGCCCGCGATCTCGGCGACATAGTCGATGATGCCGTTTTCATAGAGAAAGTCCTGCGTCTCGAAGCGGCCGGGGAGCACCTCGTTCTTGAGCCGGAAGGTGATGCCTGCATTGACGACGGCCTGACGGCGCAGGGTATCGACGTAGTAGTCAATGGGAATGTCAATGTCGGTAAACACGTCAAGGTCGGGCAGCCAGCGCGTGCGCGTGCCGGTCTTCTTGCCGCGGTCGCTTGGCTCGACTGTCAGCTCCTGACCCTTTTTGCCCGTCGGCTCGCCGCGCTCAAAGTGCAGGGAGTATTTGTTCCCGTCGCGCCAGACGGTCACGTCCATGTAGCGCGAGGAATACTGCGTGGCGCAGGCGCCGAGACCGTTGAGACCGAGGGAGTATTCGTAGTTGTCGCCGTCTAAGTTGTTGTACTTGCCGCCGGCGTAGAGCTCGCAGTAGACGAGCTCCCAGTTGAAGCGCTTTTCCTTGGCGTTATAGTCCACGGGGCAGCCGCGTCCCATATCCTCGACTTCGATGCTGTGGTCTAAGTAGCGGGTGACGGTGATGAGTTTGCCGTGCCCTTCGCGCGCTTCGTCGATGGAGTTGGAAAGGATCTCAAAGACGGCGTGCTCGCAGCCGTCCAGTCCGTCCGAGCCAAAGATGACGCCCGGGCGCTTGCGCACACGGTCCGCTCCCTTGAGCGACGAGATGCTCTCATTGCCGTAATTCGTTTTTTTTGCTTCTGCCATTGCGCATTCTCCATTTCGCCGAAAAATAACATTCTGATCGTCAAACACAAAATTTAGTACATTATACGATTTTTTGACCACAATAGCAAGTGGACGGCGGAGATTTTTGTCGGCGGTGCGAAAATGCGGAAGTTGGGAGGATAGGGGTGCTGTTTATGCCGAAGTGTGTCGGGCATAATAAAACGTCAACCACGGAAAAAAGACTGGGGGAACAAAGTTATTCACAGTTTCCACAGAGTTTTCCACATCGTTATGTCAACAGAATATCCGCGTATAAAACATGAATGGACACGCTTTATTCTTTTTCGTGCGGTGTGGGGAAGGAAAAGAGAAATTCGTCAATTTGCCCCTTGACCGCGCTTGCGCGGAAATGGGCGGAAAGAGCGCCCGGCACGCGCCCTTTCCGTCACAGCAGCATCAGGATAACGCCATACACGACGCTTGCGAGTGTGCCAAAGACAATGACCGGGCCTGCGACCACGAACATCTTTGACGCCATGCCGGTGATGAAGCCCTCACTTTTGAAGTCGATGGCGGGGGAAACGACGGAATTTGCAAAGCCTGTGATGGGTACGAGCGTGCCCGCGCCGGCAAAGCGCGCAATGGAGTTGTAGAGATTGAGTCCTGTCAGAAGTGCGGAGAGGAAGATGAGGCAGATCGAGGTCGCGGTGCCTGCGTCTGCTTTTTCAAGGCCGAGCGAAAGAAAGCCTGTCTGGATCAGCTGTCCGAGCGCGCAGATCGCGCCGCCGATGCAGAAAGCGAAGGCGGTATCCTTGAAGATCGGCGATTTGGGTGAAAGGCGTTTGACGTAGGCCTGATATTCCTGCGGGGTCATATCCATGTGAGATCACTCCTTTCCCCGTAGTCTTTGCCGGAAACGGGCGGAATATCCGCGCGGGAGCATCTTGCGCGCAGCATAGTTTGTGTTACAATAGGCAGGAACATGTTGACAAAGGAGCTGACGCGATGCGACCGCTGGGACTGTATCTCCATATCCCGTTTTGCAAAGCGAAGTGCATTTACTGCGATTTCTATTCCCTGCCGCGTTCGGAGGAGAAGATGGACGCCTACACCGAGGCGCTGCGGCACGATCTGATCCATTGGGCGGCCGAGGCGAAGGACTGTACCGTTGACACCATTTACTTTGGCGGCGGCACACCGAGCTATCTGGGCGCCGACCGGCTCTGCCGCATTCTGGAAACAGTTTTTGCGCATTACCATGTGGCAAAAGAAGCCGAGATCACGACTGAGGCAAACCCCGACAGCGCGCGGGAAGAACGCGCGCTGCGGCAGCTTAGAAGCGCCGGCTTCAACCGCATCTCGCTCGGAATGCAGTCTGCAAACGATGAGGAACTGCGCCTGATCGGCCGCGTTCACACGCATGAGCAGACCGTTGCGGCGGTGTGCGCCGCCCGCGCGGCAGGATTCGACAATGTGAGCCTCGATCTCATCTACGGTCTTCCCGAGCAGAGCATAGCGAGGTGGCGGAAGAACCTGGACGCCGCGATCGCGCTGGAGCCGGAGCATCTCTCCTGCTACGGGCTCAAGATCGAGGAGGGCACGCCGCTTTACAGAAAAAAGGACACCCTTGTTATCCCCGATGACGATGCGCAGGCGGAAGAATACCTTGCAACGGTCGAAACGCTCGCGCGCGCGGGTTACCGCCAGTATGAGATCTCCAATTTCGCGCGTCCCGGACGCGAATCACGCCACAATTTGAAATACTGGCTGATGCAGGAATATCTGGGCTTTGGCCCGGGTGCGCACTCGGACTTTGGCGGACGGCGCTTTGCCTGTGCACGCGATCTGAACGCATACCTCGCAGGATGGGAGAGCCTTTCCGAAAGCGCTTGCCCCGCGGAAAAGGAGCGTGAGGAGGAACGTGTCATGCTCGCCCTGCGTACGGTGCAGGGGCTTGACCTTTCTACGCTCAGGGAGGACACACGGGACGCGGAAGCGGTGCTTGAAGAGTGCGCGCGCCACGGCCTTGCCCAAAAGGAAAACGGCTGCTGGCACCTGACGCCGCAGGGCTTTCTCGTTTCGAATGCCGTCATCGTGCGCGTACTCGAGGCGCTGTCGCTGTGAAAAAACAAAAAATTTGGAAACCTTTTCCGTGTCTCTGCGTCTTTACTTATGGCAGGACATCTGATATACTGTATTATGTTTACCAATTCGAGGCATTTCAGCAAGGAGGCATATTGTGAAATCCATCATTCGAAAGTTTTTGTCGCTGTCGCTGGCGGTCGTGCTGGCGGCCGCTCCGCTGACGGCGTTCGCGTCTGACGCGCTCGGCGACGAGCTGATCAGCTCAAACGTCGAGGTCAATGAGCGCACCGAGCTCAACGCCGGTACGTTCTGGAGCAATACTTATTCCGATCTCCGGCAGGAAAACTATGTGGTTTATGAGCCGAACCGCAGCGTGAAGCCCATCGTGACGAGCGGCGATTACAGCACGCAGCTCACCACCGTTTCGTCGGCGGCGCGTACGCTGGAAGCGGACGGCTGGCGCGTGGTCGCGGGCGTCAACGGCGACTATTACGATACGGCCAACGGTATTGCGCTCGGCAGCGTGATGAGCGACGGCGTTTTCCACAATATTTCCGGCAGCTATTATGCCTTGGGCTTTTATGACGACGGCAGCGCCGTGATGGGAAAGCCCGACCTTCGCATCAGCGCTGAGACGGATTATGATTCTTTCAGCATTTCGGCGATGAACTATATCCGCCAGACCTCTTTCGGCATTTTCATGTACGACGACAGCTTCAATGCCCGCGGTACCATCGGCACGAGCGAGCCGGGCTATGATGTGATCTGCTCGGTGCGCCGCGGTGAGCTGAGCATCGGCGGAGAAATGACGCTCGAAGTCGAGGATATTGTGGAAGGCAGCGTGGATACGGCTGTCGGCAGGGGACAGTATGTGCTGTCTGCCAACCTCAACTCCGGCGAAAACTATCTCAATGCGCTTCGCGCGCTTCGCGTCGGCGACCGCATCACGGTCTCCGTCGACGCAAACAGCAGCGAATGGGACGGCGTGACGAATCTGATCGGCGCGCTCTATCAGCTCGTGGAGAACGGGCGGGTCTGCTCCGGTCTCAGTGCCGGCAACGCGCCGCGCACGGCGGTCGGTCTCAGACGCGACGGCTCTCTTGTGATGTACACCATCGACGGCCGTCAGAGTGGCTATTCCGTCGGCGCGACGCTGACGCAGGTTGCCGAGCGCATGCTTGAGCTTGGCTGCGAAACGGCGCTGAGTCTGGACGGCGGCGGCTCGACTGCGATGGTCGCGACGAATCCCGACAGCACGACGGCATCGCTTGTGAGCAAGCCCTCCGGCGGCAGCGAGCGCGCGGTGACGAATCACCTCTTCCTTGTGGCGGACAACCGTCCGACGAACTCCGTGGGGCATGTGTATCTTGAAAGTGAGAGCAGCCGCGTGCTGCCGAATGCGCAGGTGAAGCTCAGCGCGACGGTGCTCGACACGAATTACATTCCGATGTCTTCGCGCGACGTAACGCTGCGCGCCGACCGGGGCACGATCGAAGATGACGTGCTGACCGCACCCGATTCCGGCACGGTGACGGTACGCGCGAGCGCAGGCGGCGCAAGCGCCGAGCTTGAGATCGAGGTCGTGACGCAGCCCGACAGCATCAGCGTGCAGCAGAACGGCAAGGCCGTGAGCGCCATCACGCTGAGCGCGGGGGATAAGGCGGAGCTTTCCGCTGCGGCGATGTATCGTCATCTGCCGGTGCTGGGCGATCACAGAGGCTTTGTCTGGACGGTGCAGGGCAATGTCGGCACAATCGAGGACGGTGTGTTCACGGCCTCCGGCAATGTCGGCAGCGGCAGCGTGACGGTGAGCCTCGGCCGTGTTTCGGTCACGATCCCTGTGACGGTGACGGCGCGCGCTCTGCGCACGCTCGACGGTTTTGAGACGTCGTTTGCCGCCATGACCGGCACACGCGCGATGCTCTCCTATAATAACGACATGAGCCGCGTTCATAACGGCTTTGCTTCGGCACGCCTCGACTATGCGACCGGCAGCGGCGGAGATGCCTACATCGGCATGCAGTATGCCGTACCTTCGAACTATGACCAGCTCAATTTCTGGGTCTATGGTGACAACAGCGGCGCACAGCTCGCTCTGGTGACGGATACCGGATATGTAAATGTCGGCGCACTGAATTTTTCCGGCTGGAAGCTGCTGACGGTGAACCTCGGCACGGCGTCGAGCATCACGGGCATGACGGTATCCTCCGTGAGCGATCTCATCAGCGCGATCTACCTTGATCAGCTCGTGCTTTCCTACGGCGGTCTGGCCGACACGACCGCACCGAAGATCACGCTCCGCTACGATGCTGCGAGCAACAGCGTAACGGGCAGCGTGAGCGACGATACCGACGGCGCAGCCGTTCCGACCGTCCGCGTGAGCTTTGACGGCAAGAGCCATTCCTCCTACACCTACAATCAGGCGAACGGCACGCTGAGCATTGCGCTTCCCATTGCCGACGGTGCGCAGCACCGCGTGAGCGTGGTCGCGGGTGATGCGAGCGGAAACCTGAGCCGCGCAGGCGTGAGCGTCGGCACGGCAAGCACGACGCCCGCCTTTGCCGACATGCACGAGCACTGGGCGAATGACGCGGTGGCGTACCTCAAGCGCAGCGGTATTTCGAACGGCTCCAACGGCTATTTCCTGCCCGATACGAACATCAGCCGCCAGGAGTTTGCCGTGCTGCTTTCCCGCTATCTTGGCGCTTCGGTGGATCTTTCCTCCGTTCAGCTCCCGTTTGCCGACGTGAATCAGATCGCACCCTGGGCACTGGACGGCGCGAAAACGATGTATGCCCTCGGCATCATCAAGGGCAGCTCCGATGATTCCGGAAAGCTCTACTTCAACCCTGCGGCCAATGTGAGCCGTCAGGAGGCGGTGACGATGCTCGGCCGCTTGACCGAAAAGGGCTACGCCCAGCCGGCACTCAAGTTTACCGACAAAGCGTCCATTCAGCCCTGGGCGGCGGAGTATGTGAGCACGCTGAGCGAGATGGGCATCATTACGGGCTTCAGCGACGGCAGCTTCCGTCCGAACGGCGCAATGACACGCGCACAGGTGGCAACGGTGCTTTACAAGTTTTAAAATAAAGGAGAGCAGCGAAGGCTGCTCTCCTTTATTTTAAAGAGATTTTCATAAAAGGGACTACCTTTTTTGCTTGCTGCGTGATATGATAAATCAGAATAGGCATCGGAAGCGAAAGGAGCGTGATGGGCATGAGAAAAACGATGGCGGCGCTTGTACTGAGCGCACTGGTGCTGGTGCTTTCAGGCTGCGTATTTACCAAGCCCGAGGCGTCGCTCTACCGCCTGCCGAAGCTCTCGGGCGAGTATGAGTCGCTCGAATCACAGATCGACGCGCTGCTTTCAAGCGGCGCGGAGTATGCCGCGCCCACCTCTGGCAGCAATCTGCAAAGCGTGCAGATGATCGACTTAGACGGTGACGGCGAGGAAGAGGCTGTGGCCTTCTTTCGCCGCGCGAACGACAAAAAGCCTATGAAGATCTACATTTTTAAGGCGGTCGGCGATAACTACGAGCGTTATGCCGTCATCGAGGGAACCTCCAACCAGATCTACAGCGTGAACTACGCCGATTTGGACGGCGACGGGCGGAAGGAGATCCTGGTCGGCTATAAGAGCAGCTCGGACGTGCAGGGCCTGTCCATTTATCCGCTTAGCCCGGGTACGCCGGAGCCGCTGCTGATCACGGGATATTCCCGCTATGCAAATCTTGACATGGACGGCGACGGAAAGCAGGAACTGCTTATTATTTGCAGCGATGAAGAGAGCGGTGCGCGCGTCGATTACTACAACTGGGACGAGGGTGTTTTGCGCGCTAAATCGTCGCTGCGGCTCTCTTCTTCGGTGGCAGAGCTGAGCCAACTGACGGCGGGGACGCTGACAGGCGGCGAAAAGGCGCTTTTTGTCACGAGCGTGACGGGCGACAATCTGACGGTGACGGACGTACTGGCGCTGCGGGGCGGACGGTTGCAGAACATTGCCTCCGCTGCGGACGTGAATCAGGCGCCCGCGGAGCAGATCTTCCTCGGCCTTTTTCCGCGCGATGAGAACAACGACGGCGTGACCGAAGCGCCGATGACACGCGCGCTGCGGCGCTTTGACGAGGAGAGCGAGCCGCAGTACTATGTTCTGTGGGAGCAGTACAGCGTGGACGGGACTGTGAGCGACGTGCAGAGCTGCTTCCACAATGTGAGTGACGGCTGGAGCCTTGTGCTGCCGGAGGAATGGAACAAAGCCAAGCTGACCGCCGCGCGCAGTGCGGGCGGCGACGAAAGCATCGTTTCTTTCTACCGCGCGAACGAAAACGGTTCGTGGGAAAAGCTGCTGACGATCTACCGCCTGACGGGCGAGGCGCGCGAGGGACTTGCCGATATCGGTGATCGCTTTGTGCTTGCGCAGCAGGTGGACGCAGTGTATGCCGCCGAGATCGGGAGCAAGTGGAGCGTGCAGCTCGACGAGCAGTCGCTGCGCGAGCGGTTCTCGCTCATCATGGCGGAATGGACCATGGGAGACAACTGAGAGGAGGAGAAAAGAGATGAAAAAAGTACTGGTGCTGGAAGATGAGGCCAGTATCCGCAGCTTTATCGTCATCAATTTGCAGCGCGCGGGTTACGAGGTCGTGGAGGCCGAGTGCGGCGAAGAGGCGCTTGCAAAATTGCAGGAAAATCCCGATACGCGGCTGTGCCTGCTCGATATCATGCTGCCGGACATCGACGGGTTCGAGGTCTGCCGCCGCATCCGCATGTCGAACTCTCAGATCGGCATCATCATGCTGACGGCGCGTGCGCAGGAGATGGACAAGGTGACGGGGCTGATGACCGGCGCGGACGACTATGTGACCAAACCCTTTTCTCCGGCTGAGCTCACCGCGCGCGTGGACGCGCTGCTGCGCCGCACGGGCGATAATACGCCTGCGGCGCGCACGGGAGAGCTGTATCAGCCGCCGTTTTTGCTGAATATGACGAACCGCACCCTGGAGAAAAACGGTGAGCGCGTGAAGCTGACGCAGCTGGAATATTCGATCGTCAAGCTCTTTATGGAAAACCGCGGCAAGGCGCTCGCGCGCGAGGAGATCCTCGACGCGGTGTGGGGCAAGGGATATTTCGGCGAGCTCAAGATCGTGGACGTGAATGTGCGCCGGCTGCGCATCAAAATTGAGGACGACGCGCAGGAGCCGAAGTATATCTCCACCGTGTGGGGCTTCGGCTATAAATGGACGGTGTGAACACATCGCACGAAGGAGGGGCTGCAATGCCGGAAAATCGAAAAGGCTTTGCCTCGGCGCTGCATATCCGCGGCCTTCGCCAGCGGTGGATGCTTTCGGCGGTGCTGCCGATCTTGCTGCTGCTTGTGTTGGCAGTGGCACTTTTCAGCGTGGGCGTGCAGGAATACTACTATAATGCGATGCGCTCGGGTCTTGAAAGCCGCGCGCGCATCGCGGCGGAGACCTTCTCGGGCTACGGCGTGAAGAGCTACAGCGAATACTACCGCCTTGCCTCGTATTCCGCGGAGACCTTTGAGGAAAAGGACACGATCGAACTGCAGTTTATCAATACGAACGGCCGCGTGCAGGTCTCGTCCTACGGCCTCACGGCAGGCACGCTGCCCGGAACGGAGGACATTGAGCGCGCCATCGCCGGCAATATGGCATCGTTTCAGGGGCGCGACCCGCAGACGGGGGAAAATATTCTTTCGGTGTCCTATCCGCTGTTTTTCAATTCCCGCGTGGTCGGCGTGCTGCGCTATGTAACGTCGCTGCGCGAGGCACAGCACCGGGTGCTGATGGAATCGCTGTTCGCCTCGGCGGCGGCGCTCGTGTGCATGGCGCTCATTGCGGCGTCGAATGCCATTTTTATTAACAACGTTGTGCAGCCTGTGGCGGTGGTGAGCGATGCGGCGCGCCGCATTTCCGGCGGAAGCTACGGTATTCTGATCGAAAACCGCTACCGCGACGAGCTGGGAGAACTCGTGGACAATATCAACGATATGTCGCTCAAGATCAGCCAGGCGGAAAAGATCCAGCAGGAGTTTATCTCGTCTGTTTCCCACGAGCTGCGCACCCCGCTCACAGCCATCAGCGGCTGGGCCGAGACGCTTTCTGCCGATCCGGGCGCGAACATCGACCAGACCAAGCGCGGCCTCGGGATCATCTTGAAAGAGTCCCGCCGACTCACCACGATGGTCGAAGAGCTGCTGGAGTTTACCAAGATGCAGGACGGACGCTTCACGCTGCGCGTGGAGAGCGTCGATCTTGCGAGCGAACTGGAGGACGCGATCTACACCTACCGCGAGCTGTTCCGGCAGGAGGGCATCGACGTGAGCTACAAAGGCCCCGACGAAGAGGTTCCGCCGATCGTGGCTGACAGCGAGCGCATGAAGCAGGTTTTTTGCAACGTGCTCGACAATGCCGCCAAGCACGGCGGCAGCGGCAAAAAGATCGACGTGAGCGCCGCGCAGGAGGACGGAAAGTTCGTTATCCGCGTGCGCGACTACGGTGCGGGTATCCCGGAGGAGGAGCTGCCGTTCGTCAAGCAGAAGTTTTACAAGGGCTCGTCCAGAGCACGCGGCAGCGGCATCGGCCTTGCCGTGTGCGACGAGATCGTGCGCCTGCACGGCGGCACGTTCGACATTGCCAACGCCGAGGGCGGCGGCGCGGTCGTGACGATCGCACTGCCAATGGCATAAAAATAGAACGGGTGTTGCATTTTAGAAACGCCTGTGGTATGATATCGCATAGAAAAAGGAGAACCATTCATGGCAGAAGAAGCAAAGAAGAAGGCTTCCCCGTCCAAGTTCCGCACGAGCATCGGCGGACAGGCGTTGATCGAGGGGGTTTTGATGCGCGGCCCGGGCAAGCAGGCCATCGTCGTCCGCTCGCCGGACGGGCTGGTGGAAAAGGTCGAGGAGCTGACGCTCGTGCGAGACAAGTACCCGGTTCTCGGGTTGCCCATCATCCGCGGCACGGTCACGTTTGTCGATTCGATGGTCAAGGGCGTGAAAGCGCTGATGTTTTCGGCGGACTATTTCCCCGATGACGACGTTGCCGAGCCGGGCAAGTTCGACCGGTGGCTTGAGGAAAAACTCGGAAATGAGAAGATGCAGAAGGTCATCACGGCGCTGGCGGTTTTCCTGTCGCTGGGGCTGACGATTTTGCTCTTTTTCCTGCTGCCGACGTTTTTGGCGGGTTTTATCGACCCGTATATCAAGAGCGCGGCGGTGCACAATCTGGTCGAATCCGTCATCAAGCTCGTGATCTTTTTTGCCTACATGATCCTCTGCTCAAAGCAGAAGGACATCTACCGCGTGTTCCAATATCACGGCGCGGAGCACAAGACCATTTTCTGCTACGAGGCGGGGCTGCCGCTGACGGTCGAAAACTGCCGCAAGCAGCCGCGCCATCACCCGCGCTGCGGCACGAGCTTTCTTTTTGTCGTGGTGGTCGTGTCCATTCTTGTTTCAAGCCTTGTTTTCAGCTTTGTCAACTGGCGCAACATGTGGGTGCGCATGGGGCTGCACCTGCTGCTGCTCATTCCCATCGTGGGCGTGACGTATGAGTTCAACCGCTACGTCGGCGGGCACGACAACAGGGTGACGCGCTTTTTGTCGCGTCCGGGCCTGTGGCTGCAAAACTTTACGACCAACGAGCCGGACGACAGCATGCTCGAGGTCGCCATTCGGGCGCTCGAGCTGGTCATTCCCGAAGAAAAAGGCAAGGATGCGTGGTAAGCATGGCGATCACATACAATAATCTTTACCTCGACCTGCGCGCGGAGCTGAGGCGCGCGGGCGACGAGGAGGCAACGCAGTCCGCGCGTGAGCTCGTCTGCGCCGCGGCGGGCAAGACGCGCGAGGAACTGGTGCGCGACGGTTCTCTCTATGCCTCACCCGAGGTGGAAGCGGCCGCGCACGAACTGGTCAAGCGGCATCTTGCGGGCGAGCCGGTGGCCTACCTGATCGGCGAGTGGGAGTTTTACGGCCTGCCGCTCGATATTTCGCCTGCGGTGCTGATCCCGCGCCCGGATACGGAGGTTTTGGCAACGAAGCTCATCGACGCGGCGCGCGGCGCCGGGTTTTGCCGCATCCTCGATCTCTGTGCGGGCAGCGGCTGCATCGGCCTTGCCGCGGCGGCGAACTTACCGAACGCGCGCGTGCTGCTCGGCGAATACGATGAGGAAGCGCTGAAGATCTGCCGGCAGAACATCCGCCGCAACCGCTTGACATCTCGCGTGGCGAGCCTCAAGCTCGACGCGCGCGAAAAGCCTTCGCGCACGCTGGGCGAGTTCCGGTTCCTCGTCAGCAATCCGCCGTATATTCCGAGCGCGGACATTGAAACGCTCGATGCCTCCGTGCGCGAGCACGAGCCGCGACTTGCGCTCGACGGCGGCGAGGACGGACTCGATTTTTACCGCGTGATCTGCGAAAAATGGCGCGACGTCCTGTGCGAAAACGGCATGCTCTTTTTCGAGGTCGGCATCGGGCAGGCGGATCAAGTGCTGCGCATCATGCGCTCGCACGGCTTTGGCGACATTCAGATCGTCAAGGACCTCAACAACATCCCCCGCGTGGTATACGGCACGCGAGTAGAAACGATTTGATCTTAAAAAACAGTTTACATAAAGAATCGGGAGGAACGCGAACATGGCAGAAAAAGCTCAGACGAAGGCAGCCGCGGCGATGGCTGACGACAAGAAGCGGGCGATCGAGACCGCGATGCAGCAGATCGAGCGCACCTATGGCAAGGGTTCGATCATGCGCTTTGGCGACAACACCGTGAGCAATGTGGAGGCCATCTCCACGGGCTCGCTGGCGCTCGACCTGGCGCTCGGTATCGGGGGCCTGCCCAAGGGCCGTATCATCGAAATTTACGGGCCTGAATCCTCCGGTAAGACGACGCTGGCGCTGCACGTGCTCGCCCAGGCGCAGAAGGCGGGCGGCGAGGTCGCGTTCATCGACGCCGAGCATGCGCTCGACATCACCTACGCCCGCGCGCTTGGCGTCAAGGTCGAGGATATGCTTGTCTCTCAGCCGGATACCGGCGAGCAGGCGCTCGAGATTACCGAGGCGCTCGTGCGCTCCGGCGCGATCGACGTCATCGTGGTCGACTCCGTCGCGGCGCTCGTGCCGCGCGCGGAGATCGAGGGCGAGATGGGCGACAGCTTTGTCGGCCTGCATGCGCGCCTCATGTCGCAGGCGCTGCGCAAGCTGACCGGCGCGGTCGGCAAGACGAACACCATCGTCATTTTCATCAACCAGCTGCGCGAAAAGGTCGGCGTCATGTACGGCAACCCCGAGGTCACGACCGGCGGCCGCGCGCTCAAGTTCTATTCGAGCGTGCGCATCGACGTGCGCCGCATCGAGGCGCTGAAAAACGGCAGCGAGATCATCGGCAACCGCACGCGCGCCAAGGTCGTGAAGAACAAGATGGCGCCCCCGTTCCGCGAGGCGGAGTTCGACATCATGTACGGCGAGGGTATCTCACTCATCGGCGAGCTCATTGACCTCGGCGTCAAGCTCGGATTGGTGCAGAAGAGCGGCTCGTGGTACTCGATGGGCGAAACGCGCATCGGTCAGGGACGCGACGCGGCCAAGCAATATCTGAAAAACAATCCCGAGATCGCCGATAATCTCGAAGCGGAGATCCGCCGCAACTTCGACAAGCTGATGACGGGTCAGTCCCGTGTGGCGGCGAAGGCCGCGGGCCGCGCCGTGGACGTCAGCGCCGACGATTTCAAGGATGAAGATTGAGAAGATCGAACGATCGAAACATAAGCAGGAGCGCGTTCTCGTGTATCTGGAGGGGGGAGACCTCCTCCGGATCACCGAGAGCGAGCTTCTGCGTTTCGGTTTATGCATAGGGCTGGACATTGACGATAGGACTGTGGTAGAATTACAGCAGTCCGGCGCGCGGAGCGAAACGCGCGTGCGCGCGGCGAATATGATCTCGTCGCGCCCACTTTCGCGCAGAGAGCTTATCAGAAAGCTCGGGGAGAAGGGCGCGGCAGAGCCCGACGCGGAAGCGGCGGCGGACTGGCTCGAAGAGATCGGCGCGCTCAATGACGCGGACTATGCATTGATGCTCGTGCGGCATTATGGCGGCATGGGCTACGGCGAAGCGAAGATCCGCGACGAGCTCTACCGGCGCGGCGTGCCACGCGAGTTGTGGGAAGATGCGCTTGCTGCCTCACCCGATGTGCAGGAGGCCATCGCGCGTGTGATCGCACAAAAGACAAAGGGCCGCACGCTCGACGAGAAAGGCAGAAAGCGCCTTTCCGACATGCTGCTGCGCCGGGGATTTGCCTGGCGCGATGTGCGCGCCGCGCTTGCCAAGATCGGCGAAGATACGACAGAATTCGATTACGAAGAGTGATCGTTTGTGATATTTCTACGGACAGGAGAGAAATTATGTCCTACAATGTGTTCTTTATTTCCCTCGGCTGTGCCAAAAACCAGGTCAACTGCGAGCAGATGATGGCCACGGTGCAGCACGCGGGGCACAATATCGTCCTCTCGCCCGAGGGGGCGGATGTGGCCGTGGTCAACACCTGCGGCTTTTTGGCTTCGGCCTGCGAGGAAGCCATCGATAATATCCTCGAAATGGCGGAGCTCAAGCAGGAGGGAGGACTCAAGAAGATCATCGTCACCGGCTGCATGGCGCAGCGCTACAAGGACGATGTGCTGCGCGAGCTACCCGAGGTGGACGCGGTGCTCGGCACCGGCAGCTACGGCGACATTGCCCTTGCGCTCGACGAGGTGATGAGCGGCGCAGCGCTGCGGCCCTGCCACATGGGGGATATCCACCACTGCACGCAGGGCGGCGCACGCATTTTATCCACGCCCCCATGGTATGCCTATCTCCGCATTGCCGAGGGCTGCGACAACTGCTGCGCCTATTGCGTGATCCCGCGTCTGCGCGGGCGCTACCGCAGCCGCCCGATGGCGGAGCTTCTCGACGAGGCGAGCGAGCTTGCCTCTGCGGGCGTGAAGGAACTCATCGTCATCGCGCAGGACATCACGCGCTACGGAACGGATTTCAACGGCGAACATCAGCTTCCTGCGCTGCTGCGCGAGCTGTGCAAGCTCGACTTCCACTGGATCCGTCTGCACTATCTTTATCCCGATGAGATTACCGAAGAACTGATCAATACCATCGCCGAAGAGAAGAAGATCGTTCCCTACCTTGATATTCCCATCCAGCACTGCAACGACGGCATTTTGAAGGCGATGAACCGCCGCGACACGAAGGAGAGCCTCCGTAAGGTATTCCACGACCTGCGCGAGCGCGTGCCCGGCCTGGTGCTGCGCACGTCCATCATCGCGGGACTTCCCGGCGAAGGCGAGGCGGAATTCGAGGAGCTTTGTGACTTTTTGCGCGAGGAGAAGATCGAGCGCGCGGGCGTGTTTCCCTTCTCTCCCGAAGAGGGGACGAAGGCTGCGGCGATGGAACACGTTCCCGCCGAGGAAGCCCAGCGCCGCACGGAGCTTTTGATCGACGTGCAGAGCGAGATCATCGACGCGTACAACGACTCCGTCCTCGGCGATATCCGCGAGGTGCTGTGCGAGGGCTGGAGTGAGGAATCGCAGTCCTTTGTCGGCCGCAGCTACGCCGAGTCCGTGGATATTGACGGAAAGATTTACTTTTCTTCAAATTGTGATATTATGGCAGGTGAGTTCGTCAACGTGCGCCTGACCGGCACGATGGACGGCGAGCTGACCGGCGAAGCGGTCGAATAATTTTAAAGCCCTGCAAGGCAGGAGGAAAGAGAGACAATGACAACTGCAAACAAGCTGACGATCCTGCGCATTGCGCTGATCCCCGTATTTTTGGTGGTGCTGTACCTTGATTTCGCAGGTGCGAGATGGTGGGCACTCGGCATCTTTGCCGCCGCATGCCTGACGGATTTTGCTGACGGCTACATTGCCCGCCACTGCAACCAGATCACAAATTTCGGCAAGTTCATGGACCCGCTGGCGGACAAGATGCTCGTCATGGCGGCGATGTGCTACTTTGTCGAGTGCGGGCAGATGCCCGGATGGTGCCTTGCCATCGTGCTGCTGCGCGAATTTGCCGTTTCCGGCATGCGCCTTGTCGCCGTCGAGCAGGGGCGTGTCATCGCGGCTGCATGGTCGGGCAAGATCAAGACCGCCTCGACCATGGTGTGCCTGTGCCTGATGCTGGTATTTGAGAGCAATCTTTTGAATCTCGTGTGCATCGCGGTCATCGTGGCGACGACTGTGTATTCCGGCATTGAATATTTTGCAAAGAACCTCGACGTATTCAAAGAAGCAGACTAAATCGTAATTCCATCTTCTCAAAGGAGAGTTATCATGTATTTATACAATTCCGCGACCCATAAAAAGGAAGAATTCAAGACCCACACGCCGAACCATGTGGAGATGTACACCTGCGGCCCGACCGTGTACCACTTTGCCCACATCGGCAATCTGCGCTCCTACATCATGGAGGACGTGCTGGAAAAGTATCTGCGCTTTTCGGGTTACAGCGTGAACCGCGTGATGAACATCACCGACGTCGGCCACCTCACGAGCGACGCCGACGAGGGCGAGGACAAGATGGTCAAGGGCGCCAAGCGCGAGCACAAGACCGTCATGGAGATCGCCCAGTACTATACCGACGCCTTCTTTGCTGACTGCCGCAAGCTCAACATCAAGCGTCCTGATGTTGTCCAGCCCGCGACGGGTCTCATCGACGACTACATCAAGATCATCACGAAGCTCCTTGACACCGGCTATGCCTACCTCGCCGGCGGCAACGTCTATTTCGACACGAGCAAGCTCGAGCGCTACTATATCTTCAACGATCACAACGAGGAAGACCTCGCCGTCGGCGTGCGCGAGGGTGTGGAGGAGGACGAGAACAAGAAGAACAAAAACGACTTCGTCCTCTGGTTCACCAAGTCCAAGTTCGAGGATCAGGCGCTCAAATGGGATTCTCCCTGGGGCGTCGGCTATCCGGGCTGGCACATCGAGTGCTCCGGCATTTCGATGAAGTACAACGGCGAATACCTCGACCTGCACTGCGGCGGCGTGGACAATGCCTTCCCGCACCACACGAACGAAATCGCGCAGAGCGAGAGCTACCTCGGTCATCCCTGGTGCCTCCAGTGGTGCCACGTGGCGCATCTCAACACCTCGCACGGCAAGATGTCTAAATCCAAGGGCGAATTTCTGACGGTCTCGCTGCTTGAGGAAAAGGGCTATGACCCGCTGGCGTACCGCTTCTTCTGCTTACAGAGCCACTACCGCAAGAGTCTTGTCTTCACGTGGGAAAACCTTGACAATGCGGTCGCCGCGTACAACAAGCTCATCGCGAAGATCGCGAACATCAAGGACGAGGGCGGCGTGGACGAGGCCGTGCGTGCCGAATACCGCGCGAAGTTCATGAAGGAAATGGACAACGACCTCAATACCGCCATGGGCGTGACCGCGCTCTACGATGTGCTCAAGGCCAAGACTACGGGCGCGACGAAGCTCGCCATCATCGGCGACTATGACATGGTGCTGAGCCTCGACCTTCTCAAGAAGGCGGAGGCCGAGCGAGAGAAGAAGGAAAAGGCGGCCGCGCAGCAGAGCGCGGGCGGCTTTACGGTCGTCTCCGAGGACGGCACGGCGGACGAGGGCATCGAGAACCTGATCCGCCAGCGCGCGGAGGCCAAAAAGGCGAAGAACTTTGCCGAGGCTGACCGTATCCGCGACGAGCTCAAGGCGCAGGGCGTCGAAGTGACCGACATGCCCGGCGGCGCGAAGTGGAAGCGCGTGTAAAAACCGATCGATGAGAAAAACAGGTGCGGCGAGGGGATCGCCTGCACCTGTTTTTGCCTGTAAGTGATGAAGAGAATGCATCGATCGGCGGTTTTAATGAAAAATAGAAATGAATCATGGTAAACGGTGTCATTCAATAGTCGCAACGTGGACGGGGGAATTTAACTCGCTTTTCGGCAGCGGATATGATATGCTTTTTCCTGAGAAAACCAGAAAGGACGGGGTTTCCATGATCAATATTTTCGATATGATGGGGCCGGTGATGGTCGGTCCGTCCAGTTCGCATACAGCAGGCGCGGCGCGCATCGGCAACATGGGCAGAACGCTGCTCGGCGAAGAGGTGGCGCGCGCAGACATCGGCCTGCACGGTTCCTTTGCCGAGACCGGCGTCGGCCACGGCACGGACCGCGCGCTGCTTGCGGGACTGCTCGGCATGAAGCCGGACGATCTGCGCATTCCGAATGCCTACGATGAGGCAAACCGCGCGGGCATGGCGTATTCCTTCCACACGGTGGAGCTGCGCGATGCAAACCCGAACACCGCGCTTTTGGAGCTGACGGGGAAAAGCGGAAAAAAGATGACCATTGAGGCCTCCTCTGTCGGCGGCGGCGCGATCGTCGTCAATAAGATTGACGGCATCAACGTGAACTTCACGGGCGACTTCAACACGCTGATCGTCCGCAATCAGGACGAGACCGGCTCCGTCGCTGCGATCACGTCTATTTTGAGCCAGGTGCACATCAACGTGGCGAACATGAGTGTCAACCGCCATCGCCGCGGAGGAGATGCGCTGATGGTCATTGAAACAGATCAGCACATCAAGCCGCGGCAGGTGGAATTTCTCTCTGAGCTGCCGGGTATCCTGAGCGTGACTTATTACGATAAGGAGGACGATGAAGATGGCGCTGGATTCGATGAAGGAAATCTTTGAGCGCTCGGCGCGGGAAGAAATCCCGTTCTGGGAGATCGTTTTGAAGTACGATATGGAGGAGCGTCAGGTGAGCCGGCAGGCATCAATGGCCAAAATGCTTTCCACCTGGCAGGCGATCCAGGACGCGGCCGATTCCTACACCGGTACGCAGCGCAGCGTGAGCGGACTGGTCGGCGGCGACGGACTGAAAATGCGGCTGTACGCGCGCCGCGGCGAAAGCATCGGTGGGGAGTTCATAGATGAGGTCATCGTGCAGGCGCTTTCCATGGCGGAGTCGAACGCCTGCATGCGCCGCATCGTTGCTGCGCCGACGGCAGGTTCCTGCGGCGTGGTACCTGCAGTGCTGCTGCCGCTGTGCGAGCGTGAAAAGCACACGCAGCATGAGCTGCTGGAAGCACTGTATGTTGCCGCGGGTATCGGGGCCGTCATCGCGCACCGCGCAAGCATTTCCGGTGCGGCGGGCGGCTGTCAGGCGGAGATCGGCACGGCGTCGGCCATGGCGGCGGGCGCGCTTGTGTCTCTGCGCGGCGGCACGAACGAGCAGATCGGCCACGCGGTGGCCATGGCGCTCAAGAACCTGATGGGTCTTGTCTGCGACCCCGTGGCGGGCCTTGTCGAGGTGCCGTGCGTCAAGCGCAATGTTATCGGTGCGGTGAATGCCATCTCCGCGGCAGATATGGCACTGGCAGGCATTGAAAGCCGCATTCCCGTCGATGAGGTCATCGACGCGATGGGTGAGGTCGGACGCCGTATGCCGGTCGAGTTCCGCGAGACGGCGCTCGGCGGTCTTGCCGCTACGCCAACGGGCAAGCAGATCAAAGAGCGCATGCCGAAGGGTGCGAGGTAAGCAAACAAACGAAAAAGAGAAGGGATCCGCCGTATGGCGGATCCCTTTTTTCATGCGCAACAGATGCGGAGATCTCGGCATTTATTGACTTGCAGAAAAATATTAGGCTTATAGGGATAATCAATCGATAATTTTTGCGCATTTGATTGAAAATGCCTTAAAAAAAGCGGTATAATCGCTCTCAGGATTAGATTAGGAGGGCAGCTATGAAACCTGACACGGAGAAAGTCCTGAGCATCCTTGCCATGCATGAGAACGATCCGTCCAACCTCATTGCCATTTTGCAGGATGTGCAGGCGGAATACAATTACCTAAGCGAAGCAAACCTGACGCTCATCGCCGATACGCTCGGTGTAAGCGTATCAAAGGTATACAGTGTGGCGACATTCTACGAGAATTTTTCGCTGGAGGCCAAGGGAAAGCATATCATCAAGGTCTGCGCGGGTACGGCGTGTCATGTGCGCAAGTCCGGGCCGATCTATGATGCGATCTATGAATACCTCGGGCTGCACGGGAAGAAAAAGACTTCGGACGACGGCCTCTTTACGCTTGAAACGGTTGCGTGCCTCGGCGCCTGCGGATTGGCGCCGGTTATGACCGTGGACGGGGAAGTACATGCCAAGATGGATCCCGAGCATGCTATTGAGCTGCTCGACTCCATTCGCAAAAACGAGGGGGTGCAGGCGTGAACAAGCTGAATAGAGAAGAATTCCGCGCCCTGCGCGCGCAGGCGGAGCATGATCTTGCGCAGAGCCGCGAGGTGCCGTCCATTCTCATCTGCGCGGGCACCGGCTGCATTGCCGGCGGCGCAATGAAGATTTACGACAATTTCAAGGCCGAGTGTGAATCGCGCGGGTTGAAGGTCTATGTGGGGCTGAAGCACGACACGGACGAGGAGAAGAGCCTGCACGTCAAGATGAGCGGCTGCCACGGCTTCTGCGAGATGGGGCCGCTGGTGCACATCGAGCCGATGGGTGTGATGTACATTCACGTCAAGCCCGAGGACTGCCACGAAATTCTGGAAAAGACCGTCCTCGGCGGCGAGGTCATCGACCGCCTTGTTTATCATCTGGACGGCGTGGCGTATCCGAAGCAGGAGGAGATCCCGTTTTATAAAAAGCAGCACCGCGTGGTGCTGGGAAACTGCGGCACGGCGGACGCCGAGGACATCGAGGAGTACATCGCCAAGGGCGGTTACAGCGCGTTTGAAAAGGCGCTGTTCGAGATGACGGACGAGGAGATCTGCCGCGACATTCTCGATTCCGGCCTGCGCGGCCGCGGCGGCGGCGGTTTCCCCGCCGGACGCAAATGGGACGGCGCGCGCAAGCAGAAGAGCGCAAAGAAATACATCGTCTGCAACGGCGACGAGGGCGATCCCGGCGCGTTCATGGACCGCAGCGTGATGGAGGGCAACCCCCACAGCGTGCTTGAGGGCATGATGATCGCGGGTCTTGCCGTCGGCAGCGACGAGGGCTACATTTACGTGCGCGCGGAATATCCGCTGGCGGTGAACCGTCTGAAAACAGCCATTGCCAGAGCGGAGGAGACAGGGCTTCTCGGCGAGCATATCCTCGGCAGCGATTTTAACTTCCGCATTCATGTTGCCAAGGGCGCGGGCGCATTCGTCTGCGGCGAGGGCAGCGCCCTGACTGCGTCCATCGAGGGCAACCGCGGCATGCCGCGCGTCAAGCCCCCGCGCACCATTGAGCACGGCCTGTGGGCTGAACCCACGGTGCTCAACAACGTGGAGACGTTTGCCAACGTCCCGCTCATCATCAAAAACGGCGTGGAGTGGTACCATAGCATCGGCACGGAGAAGAGCCCCGGCACGAAGGCCTTCGCCCTGACGGGCAACGTGGTCAACACAGGCCTCATCGAAGTGCCCATGGGCACGACCATTCGTGAAGTCGTTTTCGACATCGGCGGCGGCATTCCCGACGGCAAGAAGTTCAAGGCCGTGCAGATCGGCGGCCCTTCCGGCGGCGCGACCACGGCGAGCGACGAGCATCTTGACCTGCCGCTCGACTTTGATTCGCTCAAGAGCATCGGCGCCATGATCGGCTCGGGCGGCCTTGTCGTCATGGACGAGGATACCTGCATGGTCGAGACCGCGCGCTTTTTCATGCGCTTTACGCAGAACGAGAGCTGCGGCAAGTGCGTTCCCTGCCGCGAGGGCACGAAACGCATGCTGGAGATCCTGGATCGCATCATTGCAAACGAGGGGAGTCTTGAGGATCTTGACCTCTTGCAGGAGCTTGCCAAAACGATCTCGGAAACGGCGCTGTGCGGCCTCGGACAGAGTGCGTGCAAGCCCGTGCAGAGTACGCTGCGCCACTTCCGCCAGGATTATCTGCGTCATGTGGTCGACCATCATTGCCCGATCTGCAACGGCCGCAAGCGCCGCCTTGTCATTAAGCCTGAGCTGTGCAAGGGCTGCGGCAAGTGCAAGCGCAACTGCCCGATGGAGGCCATCTCCGGCGAGATCCGCATGCCGCACACCATCGACAATGATAAGTGTATCCACTGCGGCGCGTGCTGGGGCGCCTGTCCGTTCGGCGCGATCGACGCCATTGAAGAGGAGGGTTGAGAGACATGGCAAAAGGTATGATGATCGTTGACGGTCAGCGCGTCAACTTCGACGGCGAAAAGAATGTGCTTTCCGTCATTCGCAAGGCCGGTATTGAAATGCCGACATTCTGCTATTACTCCGACCTTTCCGTTTATGGCGCGTGCCGTATGTGCGTGGTGGAAGATGAAAAGACCGGTAAGATCGACGCGAGCTGCTCGATGGAGCCGCGCGACGGCATGCGCATCAGCACGAACAGCGCGAGACTGCTCAAGCACCGGCGCGTTATTCTGGAGCTGCTGCTTGCCTCGCACAACTGCAACTGTACCACCTGTGAAAAGAGCGGCCACTGCCGTTTGCAGGAGCTTGCCCAGCAGTTCGGCGTGCGCAGGATCCGCTTCCCCGATACGCGCGAGCACTACGAGATCGACAGTTCGTCGCCCGCGGTGCTGCGCGACCCGAACAAGTGCATTCTCTGCGGCGACTGCGTGCGCGTGTGCGAAGAGATGCAAGGTATGGGCATTTTGAACTTTGCCTACCGCGGCAGCAATTTGCAGGTCATGCCCGCGTTCGACCGCAAGCTCGCCGAGACGAAGTGCGTGAGCTGCGGCCAGTGTGCCGCGGTGTGCACCACCGGCGCCATCACGGTGAAAAACCAGATCGGCGAGGCTTGGCGCGCCATTCACGATCCGAAAAAGCGCGTGGTCATTCAGATCGCGCCCGCAGTGCGCGTGGCGGTGGGCGAGGCATTCGGCTTCTCTGCCGGCGAAAATGTGCTCGATAAGCTCGTCACGGCGCTCAAGCTCATGGGCGTGGACGAGGTGTACGATACGACGTTCGGCGCGGACTTTACGACGATCGCCGAATCCGAGGAATTCCTCGAGCGCCTGAAAAACGGCGGCCCGTTCCCGATGTTCACCTCCTGCTGCCCGGCGTGGGTGAAATATCTCGAAAACGAGAACCCCAAGTATTTGAAGAACATTTCGACCTGCAAGTCGCCCATGGAGATGGTGGGTGCGATCTTCCGCGACAAGTACGCTGCGAAGGACGCAGCCGACGGCCGTACGACCTACCATATTGCCATCATGCCCTGCACGGCAAAAAAGATGGAAGCAGCGCGCCCTGAGTTCGTCCACGACGGACGGCCTGATGTTGACCTTGTGCTCACCACGCGCGAGGTGATCGATATGATGCAGGAGACCGGCATTCAGCTCTCCGAGCTGGAGCTGGAGTCCCCCGATATGCCCTTTGGCCTCGGCTCCGGTGCCGCGATCATTTACGGCACGAGCGGCGGCGTTGCCGAAGCGGTCGTGCGCCACTGCCTGCCCGATAAGAGCAAAAATGCCCTGCGTGAGATCAGTATTCTTGGCCTGCGCGGCGATGCGCCGATCAAGGAGGCGTCGGTCACCGTCGGCGATGCTGAGCTCAAGATCGCGGTCGTTAACGGGCTTGCCAATGCCAAGAAGCTTTTGAAGGACATCGACGAGGGCAAGGCGTTCTATCACCTCGTCGAGGTGATGACCTGCCAGGGCGGCTGCGTCGGCGGCGCGGGTCAGCCCTACGGACTCAAAAAGAGAAAGGAAAAACGCGGCGACGGCCTGCACCTTGCCGACAATGCGGCAATGTTCAAGCGCGCCGAGCGCAACCCCGTTGTGCTGCAGATGATGGAGGACTACGGCGAAGAGCGCTGCCACGAGCTGCTGCATGTGACGTACAGTTCAAATCAGTGACGGTGTCACCGTATAATAGGAAGCGGAGCTGAATGCATCGGCATTCAGCTCCGCTTTTCTTGCTTTTTCCGTTAGTCGAATTCGAGCGCCGCAGTGCTCTTTTTGTGTACCTCTCCGACGATGGCGCTCCACGGGGCAAAGACGCGCAGCGCGTTCAGCAGCGGTTCGGCGTCCTCGCGCGGGAGCGCGATGAGCAGTCCACCCGAGGTCTGCGGGTCGGCGGCAAGATCCAAAAGCGCCTGCTCGCTGCCCGCCAGCACGGAAAGGTGCGGCTTGACATAGTCCATGTTGCGGTAAGCGCCCGCGGGGATAATGCCCATCTCCGCCATCGCGCGCGCGCCGTCCATCAGAGGGAGCGCCACGCCGTGCAGGCGGATCGTGACGCCGCTGCCGCTTGCCATCTCATAGCTGTGGCCCAAAAGTCCAAAGCCCGTCACATCGGTACAAGCGTGGACATTTCCGGCGCTTCGCACAGCCTCGCCCGCTTTCTTGTTGAGCGTTGCCATGTGGGCGTAGAGCGCATCGCGCGCGGCGGGAGAGATCAGATCTGCCTTGATGGCGGTGGTGAGTACGCCGCTGCCGAGCGGCTTTGTCAGCACCAGCACATCGCCCGGCTGTGCGCCGATATTTTTGAGAATGCGGTCGGGGCGAACAAAGCCCGTGACGCACAGGCCGTATTTCGGCTCATTGTCCTCAATGGTGTGGCCGCCCGCGATGATGCAGCCGGCTTCGACCGCCTTTGCGTGGCCGCCCTCCAGAATGGCGCGGACGTCTTCTTTCGGCAGGCAGTTCGGCACGCACAAAAGGTTCATCGCAATCTTCGGCTCGCCGCCCATGGCGTATACGTCGCTCAGTGCATTTGCCGCGGCGATCTGACCGAAGAGGTACGGGTCGTCCACAATGGGGGTGAAAAAGTCGACCGTTTCGATGACAGCGACCTCATCGGAGATGCGGTAAACGGCAGCGTCGTCGCTGCGGTCATAGCCGACCAGAAGCGCAGGATCCGACACGTTCGGCAGATTTGCAAGAATTTCCGTCAGGGCACCCGGCCCCAGCTTGGCGGCTCAACCCGCCGCCTTTGTCATCTGCGTGAGACGCAGCTTGTCGTTCATGGCGCACACCTCCTTCAAAAAGCTGCCTTTATTGTAGAGAAGTGCGAAGCCTTTGTCAACTCCGGCGTTTGATCGCTGTCAGCGCGGAGAGAGAACGTGAAGCAGATCGAGGAAGCTCTCCCAAAGGTTCATCGGCCGACCGTCGGAAATGACGAGGGAACCGGAAAGTTCCTCGCAGCGGACAAAATAGCGCTCGGCGGAGGAAAGATTCGTGAATTCGCAGCGCGCGGTGCGTCCGTCGACCTTGCAGACCATGGCCGGGTAGGGAGTTGTGACATCGGTGATGTTCCAGAGCGTGATCGTGCCGTCCTGCGGCGTATCCGCGCGGAAGGTGACGGCGATGCGCGTGCTGTTCGTAAAAAGACGGCGGCCGTCGCAGCTGTCGGCAAAGGTGTGCACCTCTCCGGCGGCAAGGTTGCAGACGCTCTCTTCAACCGCGGGAATGTAGGGGTGCTGTGCGCGGACAAGATTCATCCACGCGGCGGCGGTGAGCGAGAGCAGTACAATCAGGACGATGACGCCGACAGTCAGGAGCGTACCGCGCTTCTGGCGGCGGTGCTTGACCTTTTGCGCATAGTCGGCGACGGCGGGCGGGTCGATGACTTGCGCGGCGGGAAGAAATTGTTCGCTTTTCATCCGCGCGAGCGTTTCGCGGCAGCGTGGGCAGCATTTGAGATGCTCCTCGATGAGCGCGCGGCTTGCGTCCGAGCAGCTTTCGTCGGCGTAGAGCGGGAGCAGGTCGCCGATGACGCGGCAGTCAATGTTCATGGTGTTCCTCCATATCTTCAATCAGCTTGTCCTTGGCGCGGTAGAATGTGACCTTTGCCCAGGACTCGGATTTGCCGAACAACGCGGCGATGTCACGGAAGTGCAGCTCACCGAGCACGCGCAGTGTAAAGACCTCACGGTACGGCTCCTTGAGCCGGTGCAGGGAAGCGTGAATGCGCATTGCCTGCTCGCGGTCGGCCAGCAGTTCAAAAATGTCGTCCGGCGCGGTGAGCTTGCGCGTTTCCTCGTAGGGGACGGTGCGCTTTCGTCGGCGGAGCTCTTTCATGAGGGCGTTTTTTGCGATCTGGCAGAGCCACGATTCGACGCGGCAGTCGCCGCGGAACGTGTCGATGTGCAGATACGCCTGATAGAACGTTTCCGCCGTCAGCTCGTCGGCGAGGGAGGCGTCCTTGCTGAGCGAAAGCAGAAAACGGTAGTCAACGGGTGTGCAGCGCCGACAGATCTCGTCAAATTCGTCCATGCAGGGCCTCCTTCCGATCATTTCTGCCTGTTAGAGCGCGGAGCGCGCAGAAAGATACAAACTTTTTCCCATTTTATCAACTTGATGGAACCGGCGCAAGGCAGAAAGCATCATCAAAAAATCCAATGATGGCGGGACGGTAAAAAGGAGAATCATAAAAGAAATTTACGGCGAGAGAAAAAAGTTGTGCCACTTTGTGCAGAATCTGTTATACTTAGAAGAAAATAACGGGTGTGATCCCGGCAAAGGAGCGATACGTATGAAAATCGAAGTCAATGCCATGGGCGACGCCTGCCCGCTTCCGGTCGTAAAGACGCAGAAGGCGATGCAGGAACTTACTGGCGCGGGAACGGTCGAAACGCTGGTCGACAACGAGACGGCGGTGCAGAACCTCGGCAAGCTGGCCGCAAGCAAGGGCTGTACGTCCGCGACCGAAAAACTCGGCGAAAATCAGTACCGCGTGACCATCACCGTGGGCGAGAACGCCAAGACGGACGAGGCGAGCGGAGAGTGCTTCACCTGCGGCAAGCCGAAAACAGTCGTGGTACTCTCCTCTGACAAGATGGGCGGCGGCAGCGATGAACTTGGCGGTGCGCTGATGAAGGCGTTTGTCTTTGCTCTGAGCCAGCAGGAGACCCTGCCCGATACCATTCTCTGCTACAACGGCGGCGTGAAGCTCAGCTGCGAAGGCTCGGAGTCGCTTGAGGATCTCAAGGGCATGGCCGAGCGCGGCGTGGAGATCTTAAGCTGCGGCACGTGCCTGAACTTCTATGACATCAAGGAAAAGCTTGCCGTCGGCGAGGTGACGAATATGTACGTCATCGTGGAAAAGATGAGCGGCGCGGACCGCATCATCCGTCCGTGAAGATGATCTATCTCGACAATGCAGCGACCACGCTGCGGAAGCCGCCGCAGGTCATTGACGCGGTGGTGCAGGCCATGGACAGCTTTGGCAACAGTGCGCGCGGCACACATGAAGGCTCGCTTGCCGCCTCGCGTGTCATTTACGACACGCGCTGCAAGCTTGCCTCGCTCTTTGGCTGTAAGCGGGCGGATCATGTCGCTTTTGCCTGCAACTCGACCGAAGCGCTGAATATTGCCATTCACGGCTGCATCCGCGGCGGCGACCACGTCATTTCGACGGACTTGGAGCACAACTCCGTGCTGCGGCCGCTCTACCGGCTGGAACGGGAGAAGGGCGTTTCGCTGAGCTTTGTTCCCGCGGACAGACAGGGGAACATCGACTATGCGGATTTTGAGAAGCTTTTGCGCCCCGATACCCGTGCCGTCATCTGCACGCACGCCTCGAATCTGACGGGCAATGTGCTTGATCTTACGCGCATTGGACAGTTTGCGCACGCGCACGGACTGATGTTCCTCGTGGACGCTTCGCAGAGCGCGGGCGTGCTGCCCATCGACATGGAAAAAATGCAAATCGATGTGCTGTGCTTCACCGGGCACAAGTCGCTCATGGGCCCGCAGGGCACGGGCGGACTGTGCGTGCGCGAAGGCGTAGACATTGCCCCGTGGAAGGTCGGCGGCACGGGCGTGCAGACGTATTCCGAGTCTCAGCCCGCGCAGATGCCGACGCGCCTCGAGGCGGGGACGCTCAACGGCCACGGCATCGCGGGACTTTCCGCCGCGCTCGACTTTTTGCAGGAGACCGGGATCGGCACGATCCACGCACACGAAACGGCGCTGCTGCGCCGCTTTGTCGAGGGCGTACGGAACATTCCGGGCGTGACGCTCTACGGCGACTTTGACTGCGAGCGCACGGCGGTCGCGGCGCTCAACATCGGCGACATGGACTCGGGCGAAGTGTCGGACATTCTGTCCGAGGACTACGGCATCGCGACCCGCCCGGGCGCGCACTGCGCGCCGCGGCTGCACCGCGCGCTCGGAACCGAAGGACAGGGCGCGGTGCGCTTCAGCTTCGGCTGGTACAATACGGAAGAGGAAGCGGACGCTGCCGTGCGTGCCGTCCGCGAGATCGCAACATGAGAGAGAAAAAACGCTGGCTCATCATCACCTTTCATACGACGGCCGCGGCCATCGCGATGGAAAAGCTCTGCCGGGCGAAGGGCCTTCCGGGGCGGCTCATTCCCGTGCCGCGCGAGCTGACAGCAGACTGCGGCATGGCATGGCGCGCCGGAACGGAGGACCGCGCCGCGCTCACGGCGCTGACCAAAGCGGAAGGGCTGGAGACTGATGACTTTTATGAGCTGCTGCTGTGAAGAGCATGAAAAAAGAGACGCTGCGGCGTCTCTTTTTATTCTTTCAGCAGCTTCATGCGCACTTTCCAGTCGGGGAGATACTGCGCGATCAGCGCGTAGAAAGCGGGGGAGTGGTCATGGTGGCGAATATGCGCAAGCTCGTGGACGATGACATAGTCGATGGCCTCGGGCGGATAGAGCATGAGCCGCCAGGAAAAGCAAATGCTGTTTTTGCCGCTGCATGAGCCAAAGCGCGTGCGCGCAGAGGTGATCTTGATGCCCGCCGGCACAAGCCCCATGACGGCGCTCCAATGGGCGGTGCGCCGGGGGAGGTACTCCTTCGCTTGCGCGATGAGCGCTGCGCGCTCGGAATCCGTCGGCTCGGGGTGGGCGAGGCGGCGCGCCTCTTGCTTTGCCCTCGCGCGCTCAAGCCAGCTTTCATGCGCTGCAACAAAGCGGTCGATGTACTCTTTTTTGACGCCGCAGGGCGCGCGGACAATGGCCTTTCCCTCGCGGTCCAACTGCAGCGACATCGTGCGCCGTTTGGCGCGAATGAGCGTATAGTCCGTCATTGGCCGATGTAGGTAAAGCGGCGGAAGGTCTTGCCGTCGCGCTCGACGGTTTCGTTCCACATCCGCGCGGGGCGCACCCAAAGGCCAAAGTCGCCGTACAGCGCGCGGTAGACGACCATTTCCTCCTGCGTTTCGGAGTGGCGGGCGAGGCCGATGACCTCGTATTCGTTGCCCTTGAAGTGGCGGTAGCGCCCGGGCTTGATCTCATCCATGAAAAACCCTCCTGCGGTGATTTTTGGCAATAGTATAACACGAGGGCGCAAAAAAAGGAAGCGGCGCGTGCCGCTTCCTTTTTGCTGTTTGGGGTTAAGTCTTAGTAGCTGCCGAGGTCGGCGGACTTGTCACCCTCGACGCTGACGCCGAAGACATAGTCGTTGCCGGGCAGAATGGCGTTGAGAATGACGCCGCAGAGGGCCGCGATGGCAAGGCCGGAGAGCGTGACCGCCGCGCCGCCGACGGTGAAGGTGATGCCGCCGACGGAGCTGAAGCCGAGACCGCTGACGAACATGACCGCCGCAATGATGAGGTTGCGGGACTTGGTGAGGTCGACCTGATTTTCCACGATGTTGCGCACGCCGACCGCGGAGATCATACCGTAGAGGATGAAGCTGACGCCACCGACGATGGCCGCGGGAATGGAGTTGACAAGCGCGTCAAACTTGGGGGAGAAGCTCAGAATGATGGCGTAGACGGCCGCGAGGCGGACGACGCGGGGATCGTAGACCTTGGAGAGGGCGAGAACGCCGGTATTTTCACCATAGGTGGTGTTGGCAGGGCCGCCGAACATGCCGGCAAAGGCGGTGGCAAGACCGTCGCCGAGCAGTGTGCGGTGCAGGCCGGGATCTTCGATGAAGTTGCGGCCGGTGGTGGAGGAGATGGCGGAGATGTCGCCGATGTGCTCCATCATGGCGGCGATGGCGATGGGTGCCATGACGAGGATAGCGGAAACGTCGAACTTCGCGATGACGAACTTCTGAAGGCCGATGAGATTCGCCTTGTTGACGGCGGCGAAGTTGACGAGCGGCTGCATCACACCCTCTGCATCGGGCAGCTGCGCGCCGCAGGCGCTGGCGATGAGGGCGACGATGTAGCTGCCGACCACGCCAAGCAGGATCGGAATGATCTTGACCATGCCCTTGCCCCAGATGTTGGCGACAACGATGATCGCCATGGCGACGAGGGCGAGCCACCAGCAGGTGGAGGCGTTATTGATGGCGGAGCCGGAGAGGTTCAGGCCGATCATGATGATCATCGGGCCCGTGACGATGGGAGGGAAGTAACGCATGACCTTCTTTGCGCCGAGGAGCTTGAAGAGGAGCGCCAGCACGAGGTAGAGGAGACCGGCGATCACGATGCCGCCGAGCGCGTAGGCGAGCTTCGTTTTGGGATCGAGACCTTCGTAGGCGGGCATCGTTGCGACCGTGGAGAAGCCGCCGAGATAGGCGAACGAGGAGCCGAGGAACGCGGGGACTTTAAACTTGGTGCAGACATGGAACAGCAGCGTACCGAGACCTGCGAACAGCAGCGTGGTCTGAATGGACAGCGGCAGGCCGTAGCCCTGCACGAGGATGGGGACGAGCACCGTTGCGCCGAACATGGCGAACATGTGCTGCAATCCGAGCACCAGCATTCTGGGGGTGCCCAGCTGGCGGGCGTCGTAGATGGCTTCGTGTCCGAGTTCTTTCTTCATGTGATTTTCCCTCTTTGCTTTCTTCGTATTTTTATTCTCATTTGAATAAACATGAACTGTGCCCCGTGCGGGCAAAAAAGAAGGCCGGTAAAGGCATTACCGACCAAAAGAAATCATATCAATAAAAACGGAAACAAAACGACCGGAGGTGAGATTTTCCTTTTTCGATGCGGTGCAGAGCATCATGGGTTCGTCCTCCTGTTTGCGTTTCATTGTTTTCGTCTGACCAAGGATACCTGAAAGCGAGGAAAAATGCAAGTTGGGATTTTCACTAATATAGTTGCAGAAGAACTGCCATTTTTGTGCAGAAATGCGCCGGAAACAGCAAAGTTTTTCCGGCAGGGGGTTGCCAAACACATTGCAATGATGTACAATAGCAATGCTCCCTATTGAAAGCATCTATAAGTGGGGGGACTTTTTTGAAAAGCGAGTGTGTGTTGTATGGAAAAGAAAAAAATGAGTCTGCCAAAGCAGATCGTACTTGCCCTGATCCTGGGTATTGCGGTCGGTCTTATCTTCTACTTTGTCGGTAAGCCCGAATTTACCACCAACTACTTAAAGCCCTTCGGCACCATCTTCGTCAACCTCCTCAAGTTCATCGTCGTCCCCGTCGTGCTGCTGTCGATGATCGACGGTATCATCTCGATGGGCGATATGAAGAAGGTCGGCTCCGTCGGCTGGAAGACGGTCGCTTACTTCCTCGTCACCACGGCAATCGCCTGCGTCATCGGCCTTCTCTTTGCGAACATCTTCAACAATGCCGGCCTGTTTCCCACGCTCGCGCTGGAAGAGGGTGCTGTGTGGGATAAGGCGACGAGCGCCAACTTCATGGATACGCTGGTCGCCATCTTCCCGAGCAATATGTGGAAGTCCTTCACGGAAGCCAACATGCTGCAGGTCATCGTGATCGCACTGATGTTCGGCGGCGGTATCCTCTCCGCGGGTGAGAAGGGGAAGCTTGCCAAGGATCTTGTCTCTACGCTCTATGCGGTCATCGAGCGCGTGATGGCGTTCATCATTGCCCTCAGCCCCATCGGCGTGTTCACGATGATGGCATGGGTCGTCGCCACGCAGGGCCCCGAGATCCTGACGTCTCTTGGTATCGTGCTTGGCTGCGCGTACCTCGGCTACATCGTCCATGCAGTCCTCTGCTACTCCTTCTCTGCCAAGGTCTTTGCGGGCATCAGCCCCATCACCTTCTTCAAGAAGGCTTCCCCCGCGATGATTTTCGCATTTACCTCCACCTCCTCCGCCGCTACGATCCCCCTGAGCAAGGAGTGCGCAGATGAGCTGGGCGCAGAGAACGATGTGTCCTCTTTCGTTATCCCCCTCGGCGCGACGATCAACATGGACGGTACCGCCATCTACCAGTGCGTTGCCACCATCTTCCTCGCCACCTGCTGCGGCATGACGCTGACCCTTGGCCAGATGGTCACGATCGTCGTCACCGCAACGCTTGCCTCCATCGGCACGGCCGGTACGCCGGGCGCGGGCATGATCATGCTTGCCATGGTGCTCGAGGCGATGAACATTCCTGTCGATATGATCATGATCATCTACGGCATCGACCGTCTTTTCGACATGGGCCGTACCTGCCTGAACATCACGGGCGATATCTCCTGCGCCTGCTGCGTGACCAAGTGGGAGAACGAGAAGGCTGCCAAGGCCGCCAAGTAATTTTTCCTGCCACATTGTCAAAAAGCCGCTCTGCTTTGCAGAGCGGCTTTTTTGCAGAGTTCTGGTTGCTTTTCCGCGCGGCGGGGCATACAATGATGCTGCCTCGCCATAGGCGGGCGCGGGAGGAAGAAGATGATGACGAATCGAAAACGGGGTTACCTCTATATTTTGCTGGCTGCCATGCTCTATTCTACGACCGAGGTCGCGCTCAAGGCCCTCGGCGGCGCGTTCGCGCCCATGCAGGTGACGGTCGAGCGCGTACTGCTCGGTGCGCTGGCGCTGCTGCCGTTTGCTTTGAAAGACCTGAAAAAGCGCGGCATTCATCTTACAAAGTCTGACTGGGGCTACTTCGCCCTCCTTGGATTTCTGACGGTCACACTGCATATGTCGCTTTTGCAGATGGCGGTGCTGCACATGGACGCCTCGGCCACATCGGTCATCTACTCGGGAAATCCCGTCTTTGCCCTGGCGGCGGCACATCTTATTCTGCATGAGCCGCTCAGGAAAAATCACCTGTTGGCGATCGGCGTGGAGGTCATCGGTATCCTCTTCATTCTCAATCCTGCAAAGCTTGAGATCAGTCTCCGCGGCTTTCTGGAGATCCTTGCTGCGACGATCCTTTTCGCGATGTATGGCACGCTCTGCAAGCTGCGTGTCGACAGGCTGGGCAGTATGGTGATCGCGGATTTTAACATCCTTGTCGGAGGACTGGAAATGCTCGTGTTGCTGCTGCTCGGCGAGATCCCGGCGGTCGGCGCACTTTATCGCGGCCTTGGTATGGATATTTTCGCCGGTGTTCCGTTCTTTTCGGGCTTTACGCTCAGATCGACACTTCTTTTGTGCCATGTCGGCATCGGCTGCGCAGGACTTGGCTTTTTGCTTACGGCGAAGGTCACGGAGTATACCTCCGCGACCGAGGCTTCGTTCGTTTACCTTGTCAAGCCTGTTCTGGCAACGGCGCTGGCAGTAGCTGTGTACCACGAGCACATCAGCGTCAACCGTATGATCGGCATTGCGCTTTTTGTGGCGTCGTCGCTGTGTGTCAGTGTGCCGGTGCTGCGCGAGATGCGGCAGGAGAGAGTGAAAGAAAAAAGCACATAAGAAAAAAAGAGGAAGGCGGCAGCCCTCCTCTTTTGCTTATTCGATGCGGGTAATGTCGTGGATCCACTTGCCGGAGCGCAGGCGGATCAGGCCAAGGGGTGTTTTGAGAATGTACTCGATCATCAGGCACAGGCAGAATACCTCATTCGGAACCTTGAGCACAAGACCCAAAAGGCACATGAGCGGCAGCGTACCGAACCAGAGGGGAACATTGTCGATCACGAGCGAGGCATTCACATCACCGCCGCCGCGCAGCACGCCAACAGCCATCGTGGTCGAAAAGCTGTGGAGCGGGATCGAACAGGCATAGCAGAGCAGCATTACGCTGCACAGATGCTCAGCGACTGCCGAGAGTGAGAAGAGCGGCATGACGAACGGGCGCATGAGCGTGGCAAACATCGCATACTCAAGCAGGCCGAGCAGCACGCCGAAAGCGAGCGCTGTGAAGCAAAGCGCTTTTCCAATGTTGTAGACGCCTTTGAGGTTGCCAAGACCGATCTCTTTGCCGATGATGACGGAGGTTGCCGCCGCAACGCCGAAAAGACCGGAGGTGACAAGCCGGTCGATGTTGCCCGCAAGCGTATAGGCGGCGATGAGATCGGAGCTTTCCGCCATGTGGCCCATGATAACGGTGATCAGGGAAAATCCCGTGCCCCAGAGCGTTTCATTGATGAGCACCGGCGCGCTGTAACGCAGGAAGCGATGCAGCATATCCATGCCGGGGTGGAAAATGGCGTGAGGCATGAGCGGCATCGTGCGGCAGCGGAAAGAGTAGAAAGATACGATGACAAACTCCACCACGCGGGACAAAAGCGTTGCCACCGCCGCGCCGGTGATGCCGAGCGCGGGCAGACCGAGTTTGCCGAAGATGAGCACATAGTTGCCGATGGTGTTGCAGAGCATCGAAGTAGCAAAGACGATCATGCCGAAGCGCGGGTTTTCGATGCTGCGCTGCATGCCGATGTAGATGGAGGAGATGGAGTTGAAAATGTAGGAGAAGCCGACGATGCGCAGGTACGGTTCGGCCAGCGTCACAAGCGTCAGATTGTCGGTGATGAGGTAGAGCACCTGCGCGGGGAACACACACAGAACGATGGCGAACAGCACGCTTACACCGCCTGCGATGAAAAAGCCGATGCCCATGACACGGTTGATGCTCTCGCGGTCGCCGCGCCCCCAGTACTGGCTGATGAGTACGCTTGAGCCGCTTTGCAGGCCGAAAACGATGAGCTGAATGATAAAGACCGGCACATTTGCTACCGTGACAGCGGACATCTGGTCGCTGCCGAGAAGCCCGACCATGAAGGTATCCAAAAAGCCGAGGGATGTGGTGATAAAGTTCTGGACGATGACCGGCAGCGCCAGCAGGAAGAGTCGCTTGTAAAAGCCTTTGGGCTGATGCAGATAGGAGAACATGTCGACCTCCGTTATTTTAGAATTATAGCATGGGGAAGCGCGTGTCGCGATGCGCCTTGAGCGCTATGGTGAGCGCGTCGATGTCCTCTTTCGTCGTTTCGGGGCCGAAACTGATGCGCAGCACGCCCGCGGCGGTCTTTTTGTCAAGACCCATCGCGCGGTAGACGTGGCTCAGCTGTCCGCGGTGACAGGCAGAGCCGGCGGAAATGCAGATGCCCTGAGAGCCAAGCTCTGCGACGACATTGGCCGACGGGTAGCCGACGAGCGAGACGGACAGAATGTGAGGAGCCTGTCCGTTGCCGACGCGGACAACGCCGCCGAGGGCGAGCAGCGTTTCTTCGGCATAGGCCTTGATGGCCGCCATGTGCGCGAGTGTTTCATCGAGATGCTCACATCGCAGTTCGACCGCCTTGGCAAAGCCTGCGATCTGGCCCGTAGCCTCCGTGCCGGAGCGAAGCCCCTGCTCCTGCCCGCCGCCATAGATGAGCGGCTGCGGCGCGCGCACGCGCCCGCCGAGGTACAATCCGCCGATCCCCTTGGGCGCGCCGACCTTATGCCCGCTGATGGAGATAAGATCCGCGCCGAGCGTATCTGCGCGGAAGGGAATTTTCAAAAAACCCTGCACCGCGTCGGTGTGAAGCAGTGCGCGGGATTTCTTCTCCTTTAAGAGTTGTGCGACCTCGGCAACGGGAAAGATGCAGCCTGTTTCGTTGTTCACGAGCATCATCGTAACGAGCGCGGTGTCGTCCCGCAGGGCGTTTTCCACCTGAGAGACGGTGATGTTGCCGTTTTTGTCGGGCTTCAAATACGTGACAGAATAGCCCTCCTGCTCGAGTGCCTTGCAGGTCTCCAGAATGGCACTGTGCTCCACAGCGGTGGTGATGAGATGCTTGCCTGCATGACGGTTCTGATGAAGTGCTAGGCGAATGGCCCAGTTGTCGCTCTCCGAGCCGCAGGAGGTGAAGATCAGCTCGGACGCCTTGCAGCCGAGCGCCGCGGCAACTGTTTCGCGCGCAGTGTCCACAGCGTCGCGCGCATCTTTGCCGATGGGGTATTGCGAGCTGGGATTGCCCCAGCCGGAAAAGAGCGTATCGTAAACGGAACGTGCCACCTCTGCGGGGACGGGGGTGGTGGCGGCGTGATCAAGATAGATCATATCGGGAAAATCCTTTCTTTGGACTTGTCAGATCGCTTAAATGATTATACAATATATAAAGAAAAAAGCAAGGGCGGCGCGCATTTTTTACCACCGCCTGCGCGGAAAAGGATAAGGCTTACATGAAAGTTGCGATCTGCACCCTCGGGTGCAAGGTGAACCAATACGAAACGCAGGCGCTCGAGCAGGAGCTGAGGCACCGCGGGCATACACTCACAGACTTTGAAGAAACGGCGGATATTTACGTCGTCAACACCTGCTCGGTGACGGCGGTGAGCGACAAAAAATCACGCCAGATGCTCCGCCAGGCCAAGCGGCGCAACCCGGCGGCAGTCATCGCCGCCTGCGGCTGCTACGCCCAGACCCACCCGGAGGATGTGAAAAAGCTCGATCTCGACGTGATCGCGGGCACGAACGACCGCTCGCACTTTATTGACCTTTTGGAGCGCGCGGCGCACGAAAAGACGCACATCGTCAACGTGGACGACGTGTGGGAGCGGCGCGAGTTTGAGGTGCTGCCCGCGGGCGGCATGGTGAACCGCACGCGCGCGATGCTCAAGGTCGAGGACGGCTGTGTGAACTTCTGCACCTACTGTCTCATTCCCTATGCGCGCGGGCGCGTGCGCTCGCTGCCGATGGAGGAAGCGGCGAGGCAGGTGAGGGCGCTGCGCGAGGAGGGGTATCGCGAGATCGTGGTCACGGGCATCGAAATTTCGTCCTACGGCTCGGACTTTAAGGACGGCACCTCGCTCATCGACCTTCTGGAGCTCATCGCGCGCGAGGGCGGCGACATGCGCATCCGCCTCGGCTCGCTCGAACCGCGGACCATCACGGAGGAATTCTGCGCGCGCGCTGCAAAGCTCAAGTACCTCTGCCCGCACTTCCATCTTTCGATGCAGTCGGGCTGCGACGCGACCTTAAAGCGCATGAACCGCAAGTACGACACGGCGCGCTTTATGGAATCCTGCGACCTGCTGCGCAAATATTTTGACGATCCTGCCATCACGACCGATCTCATCACGGGCTTTCCTGAGGAAACGGAGGAGGAATTCGCGCAGACGCTCGACTTCATCGCGCGCGTCGGCTTTGCCGAGATGCACGTATTTCCTTACTCCATCCGCCCCGGCACGAAGGCTGCCGAAATGCGGCAGGTCGATATGCCCGTGCGTGAGGAGCGCGCCGCGCGCGCCGCGGCCGTTGCCAAGGAGATGCATGAAGCGTACCTTACGCGCTGCGTGGGCAAGACCTTCCCGGTGCTCTTCGAGCGCGGCCGCAAGGACGGCAGTGCGGGTCACGCGCCGAACTATATGGAGGTCTCTGTTGCGAGTGAGGGGCTGCACAATGAGGTAAAGAACGTGAAGATCACGGCGGTCGACGGCGGCGGACTTCGCGGCGAGTTGGAGGAATGAGCGATGGCGAATCATTTTTACGCCTATATCTCCCGTATGCGCTGCGTGAAGCGCTGGGCGCTGATGCGCAACACGGAAGAGGAGAACATTCAGGAGCACAGCCACATGGTCGCGGTGCTCGCGCACGCGCTCGCGCTGATCCGCACGCGTGTTTACGGGATTCCGACCGATGCAAACGCCGTGGCGGTCGCGGCGCTCTACCACGACGCGACGGAGATCCTGACCGGCGACATGCCGACGCCCATCAAGTACTACAACCCCGAGATCCGCGACGCCTACCGCAAGGTGGAGACCGTGGCGGGCGACAAGCTGCTTTCCATGCTGCCCGAAGCGCTGCGCGCGGACTATGAGCCGATCATCAAGACCGAGGACGAGATGACGAAAAAGCTCGTCAAGGCGGCGGATAAGCTGTCGGCCTATATCAAGTGCGTGGAGGAACTCAAGGCGGGCAACCTGGAGTTCAAAAAGGCTGCCGAGCAGACGCGCCGCGCGCTGGACGAGATGAAAATGCCGGAGCTCGACTACTTCATGACACACTGTATGGAGAGCTTTTCGATGACGCTCGATGAGCTGGAATAAGAAAAAAAAGGAATTTCGGAACTTTTTTCACAAAATGAACGTCTAAACCTTCGCAAGCCCCCAAATTAAGAGTGAGGTGAAAGAAGATGAAAAGATGTTTGACCCTTTTGCTCGCGCTGGTGCTGGCGCTGTCCCTTGCCGCCTGCGGCGCGAAGTCTGCTGGCTCGGATACGATGACGGGCGACTACAACGGCTATGAATCGGCGAAAGAAGACTACGACTTTAGCGCAACAGATGACGAACCGGAAGGCGCGGGCGCGTGGAACGGCGATGGGCAGGTAGGCTCGGGTATCGACAAGAGCCTTTCCGAGCGCGGCGTCAAGATGATCTACAGCGCGCACATCGAGATGCAGACGCTCTCCTACGAACAGGCGGTGGAGGACATTGCCGCGCTCGTCGAGCGCAGCGGCGCTTACTTCGAGCAGAAGAACTTTTCGAACTATTCCAGCGGTTATCGCCACGCGAGCTATACCGTGCGCGTGCCGGCGGAGCAGTTCGCTGACTTCTGCGCGCAGGTGGGCACGCTCTGCCATGTGACGTGGCAGGACGACTCGGCGGAAAATATCAGCGAGCAGTATTACGACACGCAGTCGCGTCTGGAAACGGCGCAGATCAAGCTTGCGCGCTTGCAGGAGCTGCTCAAAAAAGCGGAGAATATGGAGGACATCATCACCATCGAGTCCGCCATCTCTGAAACGGAGTATGAGATTGAACGTCTCTCCGGCACGATGCGCCACTACGACGCGCTCGTGGACTATGCGACCGTTACGCTTGAGCTGAACGAGGTCTACCGTCTCTCCGGCACGGAGGACGCGCCCAAGAGCTTTGGCGAAAAGCTCAGCAACGCCTTTACGGACGGCCTTGCCGCCGTTGCCGAGGGGCTGGAGAATTTTGCAATCTGGCTTGCTTACAGCTGGCTCGGGATCCTGATTTTCGCGGCGGTCGTGTTTGCGGCCGTGAAGCTCATCGGCCGGCTGCGCCGCGGGCAGAAGCTGCCGAAGATCGGCAGAAAGAAGAGCAAAAACACGGCAAACGAAACGAAAGTGGAGGAGTAAACCATGAACATCACCTGGCTGGGCCACTCCTGCTTTCTCATCGAGAGCGCGGGCTGGCGCATCGTGCTCGACCCCTACTATGTGGAGACCTATCCTGCGCTGCACGTCGACGCGGACGAGGCGCTCTGCTCACATTCCCACCGCGACCACGCCTTTTTGGAGGCCGTGACGCTCTCGGGACGAAACCGGGCGGAAAGCCCCTTCACGGTCGAAACGGTCTCGACCTTTCACGACGAAAAGGGCGGAGCGCTGCGCGGGGAGAACACCATTCACATTCTGCGCGCCGAGGGCTTGACGCTCGTGCACTGCGGCGACCTCGGCCATGAGCTGAGCGAGGAACATCTCAAAAAGATCAAGGGCTGCGATGCGCTGCTCATCCCTGTCGGCGGGTATTATACCATCGATGCCTTGACCGCCAAAAAGGTTGCGGACGCAGTTGCGCCGCGCGTTCTTGTGCCGATGCACTATCGCTTCGGCACCCACGGCTATCCCGAGATCGGCACGCTGGAGGATTTCCTGCCGCTCTGCGATGATGCAAGGGTACACCGTCTCAATACGAATGGCTTCACGCTGACGAAGGACGCGCCTGCCGGCGTCATCGTGCCGCGCTTTGCCGAATAAAAGAGAACAAAGAAAAGCCGCCCGTATGGGCGGCTTTTGCCGTATAAAGCCTGCCTTTTTCGCGTAGAATGATAGTGCCTGCCCCGAGAAAGCGGGGCGAAAAAGGAGGATAAGAAGATGAAACGGGAGCTGCGCCGCTGGGAGATCGTCGGTTTTGCCGTGACGGGACTCGTGGGAACGCTGTTGCATTTTGTCTACGGCTGGTCGGACGGCAGCCGCGTCGCGGCGGCATTTTCCGCTGTGAACGAATCGACCTGGGAGCACATGAAGCTGCTGTTTCTTCCGTATTTCGTTTTTGCGGTGGTGGAGTTCATCGTGTTTTCCGAGGCGTTCCGCAATTTCTTCGCCGTCAAGGCGGTGTCGATCCTGCTGGGACTTGCCGCGATCCCGACGCTTTTTTACACGTGCGCGGGCGCGTTCGGGGAACTGCCGGGCTGGGGGAATATCCTGATCTTCTTTCTGGCTGATGCGCTTGCCTATCTTGTGGGCTACCGATGGCTGACGGACGGACGGCTGCGCGGGGGCGCGATGCAGCTTGCGGGCTTTGCGCTGCTGTGGGCGCTGCTGTTCGCATTTGTCTGGTTCACCTACCGCACGCCGCACCTGCCGTTGTTTTTGGATCCCGTGAGCGGCTGCTACGGCGTGCAGGTTCCTTGCTGAAACGATCCCCGCCGTGAAAACGGCGGGGATTTTACCCGTGATATACAAATAGTATATTTTGCAGAGTTCCTGCAAAATGGAGGGGGGAAATGCGGCAAAGTATTCGACAAAAGAGTAAAAATAGAATGCGGCAGTTCCGACAGAAGTTGCCAAAAAGCGGAGAGGTGTGTGCTTTTCCGACAAAACGTCGGAATGAACGACAGGAGATTTGCGGAAGCGACAAATTTACATAATATTCTAAATAAACGATTCTACGATGAGTTATCCACAGTTTCCACAGACTTATCCACAGCAGTGCACTTCTGAAAAACGCTTGATTAGAGAGGAAAAATAGAATCGCTTTCTGTAGAATGGAAAACATATCGCAGAAATAGGTGTGTGTCGAAATTTACATAATTCTGAAACTGTTCGATTTGTAAAAGAACAGAAATTCGATTTGTTACCATAATCGGAGAATTATGCAAGCTGAGATCGTCCTCTTGCATCGGGTGGGGGAACGGAGATAAAAAGGGTATCCTCTGTCAAAAGAGGGTACCCTTTCGTATGTCAGATGATGGGATCGTCGATGTCCCTTGTTGCGTAAGCGTTGAGCGACCAATCTGCTCGCACGCCGGCGAGGTATTCGTAGTACCCCTGTGCACCGATCATTGCGCCGTTGTCGCCGCAGAGCTTCAGCGGCGGGAGATAGAGCGTATAGCCGCGCTTCCGGCATTCTTCTTCAAGCGCTGTGCGGATGAAGGAGTTTGCGGCCACGCCGCCCGCGGCAACGAGTACTTTATGCCCGCTTTGCTCCATGGCGAGCATCGCGCGCGGTACCAGCTCGTCGACAACCGCCTGCGTGAAGTCGCGCGCAAGCGCGGCGCGGTCGAGCTGCTTTCCGGTCTGATCTGCGTTGTGCGCAAGGTTGACAACGGCGGTTTTGAGTCCGGAAAAGCTCATGTCGAGAGGGCATCCGTCAATCTTCGCGCGCGGCAGCTCGTAGACACCGCCCTCGCTCTCGTGGGCGAGCTTGTCCATCGCCGCGCCGCCGGGGTAGGGAAGGCCGAGCACGCGCGCGGCCTTGTCAAAGCACTCGCCCGCCGCATCGTCGCGCGTCGCACCGAGAAGGGCAAAGTCCGTGTAGCCGCGCACATCGACGATGAGGGTATTGCCGCCGGACATGCACAGCGCGAGGAACGGCGGCTCCAGCTCTGGGAAGGCGAGATAGTTCGCCGCGATGTGTCCGCGGATGTGATGCACGGGAATGAGCGGCACGTTCAGCGCATAGGCCGCAGACTTGGCAAAGTTCAGCCCCACGAGCACCGCGCCGATGAGACCGGGGGCGTAGGTCGCGGCCACGGCGTCGATGTCGGATTTCTGAACGCTGGCCTCTTTGAGCGCCTGCTCAGTCAGCGCGGCGATGGCCTCGATGTGCTTGCGCGAGGCGATCTCCGGCACAACGCCGCCGTAGAGCGCGTGCAGGTCGGCCTGCGACGCGATGGCGTCGGAGAGGATTTTGCGCCCGTCCTCGACGACCGCAACGGCAGTCTCGTCGCAGGAGGACTCAAAAGCGAGGATCTTCATGCCTTCGCCTCCCCGTTCGCGATGAATTCCTTCGTCATGATGATGGCGTCCTCCTTCGGGTGGTCGTAGTAGTTCTTGCGGCGTCCCTCGCCGCGGAAGCCGCGGCTGCCGTAGAGCGCGATGGCGGCATAATTGCTCTCGCGCACCTCAAGCGTCAGAAACGAAAGGCGGCTGCCCTCGGCAAAACGGATGAACACATCGAGAAGCTGCCCCGCGACCCCGCCGCGGCGGCAGTCGGGACGGACGGCCATTTTGGTGATGCAGCCTTCGTCCACAACGGCGAGCAGCCCCGCGTAGCCGACGACGCTGCCGTTTTCCGCGTCCAGCGCGACTAAGAAGGCAGAGCAGGCATTTTCCAGTTCCTCTGCGAGCATATTGCGCGACCAGGGATTGGAGAAGCACTCGCGCTCAAGCTCAGCCACGTCGTTCAGATATTCGTTTGTCATCGGGACGATGCGCACTTTTTTCTTCAACTGTTCCATAGATGTCCTCCGGTTATTTGGCTTCGAGCCAGTTTTTGCCCCAGTGCGCTTCGGCAGTCAAGGGGACAGAGAGGTGCATGGCCCCTTCCATCTCTTCGGTGAGAAGTGCCGCGACCCGTTCCTTTTCCTCCTCCGGGCATTCGACGATCAGCTCGTCGTGCACCTGCAAGATGAGCTTTGCTTCGAGCTGTTCCTTTCGCAGCCGTTTGTCGACACGCACCATCGCAAGCTTGATGACGTCTGCGGCCGTGCCCTGAATAGGCATGTTGCGTGCCACGCGCTCGCCGAACGAGCGGGTATTGAAGTTGCTCGCGGTCAGCTCGGGCAGCGCGCGGCGGCGGTGCATCAGCGTTTCGACGTAGCCGCGCTCCTTGGCCTGCGCGACGACCTCGTCCATATAGCGGCGAATGCCGGGGAAGCGCTCAAAGTAGGTCTCGATATATTCCTTTGCCTCGTACACGGGAACGCCAATGTCCTGCGCGAGCGAGAAGGCGGAGATGCCGTACACGATGCCGAAGTTGACGGCCTTCGCATGCGAGCGCATCTGCTTTGTCACCTGCTCGGCTGGCACGCCGAAGACCTGCGAGGCGGTGACGGTGTGAATGTCCTCACCGGTCAAAAATGCCGTGCGCATCGCCTCATCGCCCGCGATGTGGGCGAGCAGGCGCAGCTCGATCTGGCTGTAGTCCGCGTCGACGAGCACGCAGCCGCTTGCTGGGACGAACATCCGGCGAAATTCGCTGCCGAGCTTTGTGCGCGTGGGGATATTCTGGAGGTTCGGTTCAGTCGAGCTGAGGCGGCCCGTCGCTGTGACAGTCATCTGGAAGCTTGTGTGGATGCGCCCGTCGGGCGCGATGACCTTCAAAAGTCCGTCGCAATAGGTCGAGCGGAATTTTGCATACTGACGGTATTGCAGCACCTCTTCGACGATGGGATTCTCCCACCGCAGTTTTTCAAGCACGTCCGCGTTCGTCGACCAGCCGGTTTTCGTCTTTTTGCCGTGCGGGAGCTGCAAGCGTTCAAAGAGCACTTCGCCGAGCTGCTTGGGAGAGTTGATGTTGAACGGCCCGCCCGCTTCCTCGTAGATGTGCTGCTCGAGCGTTTTGAGCTGCGCTTCCATCTCGCTGCCGAACGCCGCGAGGGCGTTTGCATCCACGCGCATGCCGGTGTGCTCCATGCGCGCGAGCACGGCGCAGAGGGGAAGCTCCACCTCATAATAAAGCTCGTGCAGCTCGCGCTGCTCGATCATGGGGGCGAACGCTTCATAGAGCGCGCCGACGGCGCTTGCGTAGATGTGGAAGGCTGCTTCGGCCTCGGCTGTGTTGCCAAGCATCGAGAAGGCCTCGCTGTCCAAGTGCTTTGGCTCGGCAAGTGTCTGGTGGAAGTAGGCGGCAAAAAGCGAGGCGATGTCGTACTTGCCCGCCGTTGCGTCGAGAAGGTAGCCCGCAAGCGCCGTGTCGAAAACGAAGCCCTCGATGGGAAGATCGTTTTCAAGCAGCGTGCGCTGGAGATCTTTTACATTGTGACTGACCTTTTTGATGTCGGAAGAAAAGAGTGCGCGCAGGAGAGCATTCCAGTCGCCCTCATAGCGGTTGAAGTAAAACTCAGCGGAGACGGCGGTATGTTCGCCCGTATCGCAGTCGACGATTACGCCTGAGAGGTCGGGCAGCGCCAGCAGCGTCACATGCTCCGCCTTGCGGAAGAGCGCGAGATATTCTTCTGCCTTTTCCGCCGTGGTCACGGCCTCGGCGGTCACGGCGAGGTCGACCGGCTCCTCGGCGGCGGGAAGGTCGGCAGACGGCTTGAGGCCGTATTTTTCGATGAGCTTTGTGAACTCCAGCTTCATAAAGAGCGGATAGAGCGCGTCCGACGGCGATTTGCGCAGGTTGTCCTGCGGGGCAAATTCGAGCGGCGCGTCGGTGATGATGGTCGCAAGATAAAAACTCTTGCGGGCGCTCTCTTCCCCCTCGGTGAGCTTTTTGATGACGTTCGGTTTTGCCTCAATGTCCGGCAGCAGGCGGTAAATTTCATCGATGCTCTGATATTTCTGAATGAGCGCCGTCGCCGTCTTTTCCCCCACGCCGGGAACGCCGGGGATGTTGTCGCTCGCGTCGCCCATCAAGGCCTTGAGGTCGACGATGTGGGCGGGGGCAAAGCCGTAGCTTTCGAAAAACGTCTCGGGTGTCATGTCCTTTGTCGTGGTCTGGCCCATGCGCGAGGAGATGAGCTTGACGGTCGTGTGCTCGGTGACGAGCTGGAGAGAGTCCTTGTCTCCCGTGGCGATGACGCAGTCCCATCCCTCTTTTTCACACTTGCGCGAGATCGTGCCGATGAGGTCGTCCGCTTCAAAGCCTGTGAGCTCGTAGCGGGGAATGTTCATCGCGTCGAGCACATCCTTGAGCACCGGCATCTGCATGGCGAGCTCTTCGGGCATGGCGTGGCGCGTGGCCTTGTAGCCCTCATATTCCAGGTGACGGAAGGTCGGCTCGCGGCGGTCGAAGGCGACGCACAGCGCCTCGGGCTTTTCTTCATCAAGAAGGCGCGAGAGCATCGTGAGAAAGCCGAAGATCGCGTGGGTGAAAAACCCGTCGCGCGTGGTGAGCGGACGGACGCCGTAATAGGCGCGGTTGACGATGGAGTTGCCGTCAAGCACCATCAATTTCATGGGAAGCACCTCCCAAAGTGCAAATTCTTACTAAATATAGTATAGCGCAAAGCAACCAAAAACACAACAAAAACCGCGCCGCCTCTCGGTGAGGAATGAGAAAGTATCGTGAGAATGGACAGAACGCTTGCAATTTCTTAGCAAGATGTTTATAATATTGACTGAAAATCTGTTATGCTTCCTAATTTTTTGTTAGGCTGGCGGGCAGAAAAAACAAACAGAAAGGGAGAAAACTATGGAAAAGCTATTTCAGCTCAAGGCCAACGGCACCACGGTGCGCACCGAGCTTCTTGCCGGTCTGACCACCTTTATGACCATGGCCTACATCATCGCGCTCAACCCGAACCTGCTGACCAACTTTGCCGTGGGTACGCCGCTGTGGAACGGCGTGTTCCTCGCCACCTGCATCGCCTCCGCCATCGGCACGATCTGCATGGCATTTCTTGCCAACAAGCCCTTCGTCATGGCGCCCGGCATGGGCCTCAACAGCTTCTTCGCCGTCGTTGTTGCCAACATCGCCGTCATCAACGAGTGCGAGTACGAAACCGCCTTCCAGGCGGCGCTCGTCATCATTCTGGTGGAGGGCATCGTGTTCCTGATCCTCACGCTCTTAAAGGTGCGCGAGAAGATCGTCGAGGCGATCCCCCTCGGCGTGCGCTACGGCATCGCCCCCGCCATCGGTCTCATGCTGATGAACGTCGGTCTCGGCTCCAACGTTGGCATCTATGCCGAGGGCAACGGCTTTGCAAGCCCCTTCTACATGATGCGCGACTTCTTCGGCGCGCTCACGCCCAGCATCATCAAGGGCAGCATGGGCGAGGTGGGCTACCACACGATGGTCCTCACCGTTGTGACGGCCTTCCTCGGCGTGTTCGTCATGGTTGTGCTTGCCAAGAAGGGCGTGAAGGCGGCGGTGCTGCTCGGTATGCTCTTCTCCTCCGTCATCTACTGGGCGGGCAGCGCCATCTTCCTGCATGTGAACCCCTTTGCAAGCCTTGCAACGGCAAGCTTTGCTCCGCCCTTTGCCGACATGGTCTCCACCACGCTCTTCAAGTTTGACTTTGCGGGCTTTGTGAACATCGGCTGGTTCACCGCCATCACGCTTGTCATCACCTTCTGCATGATCGACATGTTCGATACCATCGGCACCCTCGTCGGCACGGCCTCCCGCGCCGGCATGGTCGATGAAGAGGGCAACATGCCCAACATGAAGGAAGCGCTGCTCTCCGATGCCATCGGCACGGTTGCGGGCGCCTGCACCGGCACCTCCACCGTCACGACCTTCATCGAGTCCGCCTCCGGTGTGGAAGCGGGCGGCCGCACGGGCCTTACCTCGCTCACCGCGGCGGTGCTGTTCCTCGCCTGTATGTTCCTTGCACCCATCGCCGCCATCATTCCCGGCGCTGCAACCTCCGCCGCGCTCATCTATGTCGGCGTCCTGATGCTCCAGGGTCTCAAGAATGTAGACTTCGGCGACATGGACCAGATGCTGCCCGTGGCGGTCATGCTCATCGGCATGCCGATCTCCGGCTCCATCGGCCACGCCATCGGCCTCGGCCTCATCTCCTACACCTTCGTCAAGGTGCTCTCCGGCAAGGCCAAGGACGTGAGCGCGCTGACGTATGTGATCTCCGCGCTGTTCCTCGTCAAGTTCTTCGTCGTGGTGTAAGCGAGTATCAAGCTTCAAAAGAGCGTTCCTTTGGGAACGCTCTTTTTTATGCGCTGCAATGTTCGGGAAAATTTATGAAATGCGCTCTTGACAGATCGGGGGGGGCGGGATATTATTCTAAAGTTATGAAAAAGCAATTGACAAGCGGAAAGAAAAGAGGGAAAGCACATGCTCTATATTGACCACCTGAGCAAAACCTTCGGCGAGAAGAAGGCTGTGGACGATCTGACGCTCCACATCGCGCCGGGCGAGATCTACGGCTTCATCGGGCACAACGGCGCGGGCAAGACCACAACGCTCAAGTCCGTCGTCGGTATCCAGCAGTTCGACGCGGGGACGATCACCATCGGTGGACATTCCATTCAGGACGATCCCATCGCCTGCAAGAAAATGCTGGCCTATATCCCGGACAACCCTGACCTTTACGAGTTTATGACGGGCATCCAGTACCTCAATTTTATCGCCGACATCTTCGGCGTGGACGCGGAAACGCGGCAAGCGCGCATCCGCAAGTATGCCGAGCTTTTTGCGCTGACGGACGACCTTGCCCAGCCCATCGCGGCCTATTCGCACGGCATGAAGCAGAAGCTTGCCATCATTTCCGCCTGGCTGCACGAGCCGAAGCTCATTTTGATGGACGAGCCGTTTGTCGGCCTCGACCCCAAGGCTTCGTATATCCTAAAGGGCATGATGCGCGAGGTGTGCGACGCGGGCGGCGCAATCTTCTTTTCGACCCATGTGCTCGAGGTCGCCGAAAAGCTCTGCGACAAGGTCGCCATCATCAAGGGCGGAAAGCTCATCCGCTCCGGCACGATGGAAGAGGTCAAGGGCGACGATTCGCTTGAGGAGGTCTTCCTTGAGCTGGAGGGCGAATCATGCTGAAAACGCTCGTCAAAAAGCAGCTGATGGAGATCTTCCGCAGCTACTTTTACAATGCCAAAACGAATCAGAAACGCTCAAAAAACGCAGTCGTCGGATATATCGTGCTTTTCGCCTTTGTGATGATCGTCATCATCGGCGGAATGTTCACGGTGATGAGCATTGCACTTTGTGCGCCGCTCGCGCAGGTGGGGATGAGCTGGCTCTACTTTGCGATTATGAGCCTGATGGCGATCTTTCTCGGCGCGTTCGGCAGCGTGTTCAACACCTACGCGGGGCTGTATGCCGCAAAGGACAACGACCTGCTGCTCTCACTCCCCATTCCGGTGCGGACGCTGATGGCTTCGCGCCTGCTCGGGGTCTACCTGATGGGACTTATGTACGCCGCGGTCGTCATCGTGCCGGCGGTCATCGTCTACTGGATGCGTGTCTCGGCAGCGCCGATGGCGATCCTCGGCGGCGTGCTGCTGACGGTGCTCATTTCGGCCTTTGTCCTCACGCTCTCCTGCGCGCTCGGCTGGCTCGTCGCAAAGGTCAGCCGCAGGCTCAAACGCAAGAATTTCATCACGGTCATCGTCTCGCTCGCGGGTATCGCGGTCTATTATTTCTTCGTCTTTAAGGCGCAGACTGCCATGGAAGCGCTCATCGCCAACGCTGCGCTCTACGGCGAGAAGATCAAGGGCGCGGCGCATCCGCTCTATCTCGTCGGCTGCGTCGGCACGGGCGACGGGCGCGCGATGCTGCTCGTCTCGCTCATCGTCGCGGCGCTGTTCGCGCTGATGTGGGCGCTGCTCGCGCACAGCTTTTTGAAGCTTTCGACCGCGACGGGCGCGTCGGGACATACTGTCTACCGCGAACGGACGCTCAAGCGCCAAAGCGCGGACGCGGCGCTTTTCAAAAAGGAGCTTGCGCGCTTTACGGCCAGCGCGAACTATATGCTCAACTGCGGACTTGGTATTCTGCTGTTGCCGGTCGCGGGCGTGGCGCTCGTGATCAAGGGCGGGGAACTCCTGCCGCTTTTGCAGATGGCCTTCGGCAACCGCGGCGGCTGCGCGGAAGTGCTGCTGTGCACGGGTGTGTGCACCATCGCGGCGATGAACGACATGGCGACGCCCTCTGTTTCGCTCGAGGGGAAAAACCTCTGGCTTGCACAGTCGCTGCCGGTCACGCCCTGGCAGGTGCTGCGCGCAAAGCTCAAGGTGCAGCTTGCGCTCACGGCGATCCCAGCGCTCGTGCCGCTTGCGTGCATGGCGCTTGTGTTGCCGCTCACGCCCGCGCTGCCGCTCATTTTCGTCACGGCGCTTTCGTACATCGCCTTTTCCGCCTGCCTTGGGCTGACGCTCGGTGTGATGCGGGCGAACCTTACATGGACGAATGAGCTTGCGCCCATCAAGCAGAGCCTTGCGGTGACGATCGCCATGTTTGGCGGCTGGGCCTACGCGCTACTGCTCGCGGGGCTGTATCTGCTGCTCGGCTGGCGCATCGGTGCGGCGGTGTATCTTGCGCTTGTCTCGGCTGCAACGATCGCGGCGGCGATCGCGCTTCTCAAGTGGCTCAAGACGAAGGGCGCGCAGCGTTTAGCTGCGCTGTAACAATAAAACGAAAGGGAGACGGTTCCAAGTCGAACCGTCTCCCTTTTTTTGCCTCAGCACTCCATGTGCTTGCCGAGAAAGCCCGCAATGGCCTGGGCGAGTTTGTATTCCGTTTCGCCTGCGTTGGATTCCCCTTCGGCGCCGACAAAGACCACAAGCCCCAGCGCGTCGCCTTCGGAAATGATGGGCGCAGCGATGAGCGCGCAGTAGCGGTCGAGCGACTCGGTGACATAGACGCTGCGCTCGCTCGGCGCGGCGCGGTAGATGCCGCGTCCTTCCATGATCTGCTCTAACTGAGGGCTAATATGCTTGCCGATGAGGTCGCGGCGCGCGCTGCCCGCCGCGGCGATGACGCTGTCGCGGTCGGTGACGGCGACCGTCGTGCCAGTCGATTTGCTCAGCGTTTCGCAAAGCTGCGCGGCAAACTCGTCCACGCCGCCCATAAGGGAATATTTTTTGAAAATGACCTCTCCGTCCTTGCTCGTGTAGATCTCCAACGGGTCGCCCTCATTGATAACATTGGCACGAAAGACCTTGTCCGGACGCATTTTTGCGCTCTGGACGATGGTAATGGTTGAGATATCTCCCGTGCCGTCAGGAAAATTGACCGTGTCCTCCACGATAGCCATGGCGGCAACGGAGTCCTCCTCATGCGGCAGCTCTCCGCAGCGGAGCAGACAGTCAATGTCGGCTTTCAGCCGAATTTCCAGATGATCCTCATAGACCTTGATTTTCTCAATGATAAGCTGTAGATCCTTGCGGTCAAGATGTTCCTTGCTCAACAGATCATCAAAGACCTCCATGGCGGTTTTCGCTGCACGGTTCACTTGGATAATGGTATTGCGTTTGTCCGCCGCCATTTGAAGCTGATTTTGCAAGCCGTTGATGCGCTGAATCAGGTCATGCTCCAGCTCGTCATAGGTCTCCTCCAAAATGGCCTCCTGCTCCGGGTGCCGCGCCATATCCCGGATACGCTGGCGCTTGGTGGCTTTCAGTTCCTCCTGCGCGTCCAGCAGCAGGGTTTCCAGATTCTCCGCAGTGCGTTCCGTTTCACTTATGTCCTCCTGCTCGTGGGCAAGGTCGGCGTTGAGACGCTCCAGCATATTGGCGGAGTTGTCCTTGACCTTTTTGAGATACAGCTTCATCAACTCGTCCAGCTTGTCTACTCGGATGTGGTGGCTGGTGCAGCCGGACAGTCCCCGGCGGTGATAGGTGCCGCAGGTGTAGGCGGGGCGCAGATCCCGGCGGCTCATAGCAAACATGGGACTGCCGCAGTCACCGCATTCCAGAAAACCTGAGTACACATTGTCATTGATTTTCTTCCCGCGGTAGTGGTTGGTAGAGCGCTGTTCCCGCAGGGCGCGGACGGTGGCAAAGGTGCGGTAGTCGATGATGGCCTGATGGTGGTGTTCAATGACGATGTGTTCCAACTCATCCCGCTTGACATCCTTACCGTTGATTTTGGCACGGGTGTACTTGCCCTGCCGCAGGGTTCCGATGTAAAAATCATTGTCCAGAATACCCTGCACCGTGACAATAGCCCAGTCCTTTTTCGCCGTGCGGCGGGATTCCTCCCCCTCCGCCTCTTTGCGAAGCTGCTCTGACATCCGAGGGGTGGGCACACCAGTATCTGTCAGGTGGTTGGCGATTTTCTTATATCCCCAGCCGTCCAGATAGAGCCGGAAGATTTCTCGCACGATCTCCGCCTCCGTGGGGACGATCTCAAACTGCTTTTGTTTGTTGAGAATGTAGCCATAGGGCGCGGCGCAAAGCCACGCGCCGTCTGCCTGACGGCGACGGATGACGGACTTTACCTTCTTGCTGGTGTCCGTCACCGGCATTTCGTTGATAAGAAACTGAAATTGAATTTTCAGCCAGTCATCGTCGTTTGGGAAGTCAATGTTGTCCCCGATGGAGATGATACGCACGCCGGCGTCCCGCAGATCCTCCAGTTCCACCAGCCCGCGGGAATTGCGGCGGGAGAAACGGGAAAAGTCTTTGACAATAAGAATGTCGTACTTGTGGCTCATCAGCCCTCGCCGCATTTCCTGATAACCCTCCCGCTGCTCGAAGGTATAGCCGGAGCGGTCACGATCCTCGTAGAAGGTCAGCGTGCTGTCGGGGAAGCGGTGCTTCACGAAATCTTCGATGATAGCCTTTTGGTTCTCGATAGACACATTGTCGCGATCCAGTTCCTCGTCCACCGAAATGCGCGCGTAGCCCGCTATGGCAAAGCGTTCGATCATAGCTTGTCGCCTTTCAGATATGCAGCGATCTGCCGGTCAAATTCGGAGATGTATTCGGCGTCCTGCTTTTTGCGGAATTCTTCGTAAATAGTACCTACTTTTTTCACTGCCGCCTCGTGGGAGATGCGGCCCTTGCCCTCCAGCACCTTGCGGCGGTTGTTGGTGAGGAACCGGTCTGTCTCCTCCAGCCAGTTCTGCATACTCATGAGCTGCTCGTCCTCCGCCATCAACTCGGCGTAATCGATGAACATGGTCACAAGACGATTCAAGCGGCTCAATTCTTTTTCGTTTAAGTAGTTCTTGGCCACCAGCGTGTCGCTTTTCAGAATTTTTCCATCCGGCGCGCCCTTCCAGTTAGTCAGACCCATGGTGGGACTGTCCAGGGTAGCTCGTTCGGAAATCAGTTCCGCCGCTGTCTTACCGGTGACAGCAAAGTGGAGCTTGTTCTGCACGAAGGCGTAGAACGCTTTCGTGGTTTCGCTGTTTTTATCATAGTCGTAGCTGCACTGCTCAAACACATCGGCAATTTTCTGGTAAGCCCGACGCTCGCTGGCCCGGATCTCCCGGATGCGTTCCAGCAGTTCATCAAAGTAATCTTTGCCAAATAGACGGCCGTTCTTCATCAGTTCATCGTTGAGGACAAAGCCCTTCTGGATGTACTCTTTCAGGGTCTTGGTGGCCCATTGGCGGAAGTGGGTGGCCTTTTTGGAGTTGACCCGGTAGCCTACGGCGATGATGGCGTCGAGATCGTAATGGTCAATGCTGCGCCGCACTTCGCGGCTGCCCTCCTTGCGAACTATCGAGAATTTCTCGGTAGTTGCCGCCTGCTCCAATTCACCGTCCGCATAGATGTTTTTCAAGTGCAGAGAGATGTTGTCAGCGGAGCAGTCGAATAATTCTGCCATGCCGCTCTGTGTCAGCCAAAAGGTTTCGTCCTTGAACACCACGCTGACGAACTGCTTGTCAGTGCCGTTGTCGTACAGTAGAATTTCGCCGTGTTGTGGAAGGAGTCCACTCATAGGCACACCGCCTTTCTATCAAGATTGTTCTGCCTGTTGATTTCACTTTGCAGATAATATTGTATCACGGTTTTTTTATAAAAGCAACCGCAAATCGCATTTCGTTTCATCGGTTTGACTAAGCGGTATCGGTCAGTACCGATACCGCTTGCGCTTTTTATTCCATCACCGGCGCCTGCTGTTTCACTTCCAGCTCTGCCGCACGGTTTCGATTGTAGAGCAGGAGCTGATGGGTCTGCTCATACAGATCTTCCGTGCCGGACTGAAAGACTGCCACGGTGTATTTTTTGCCGTTGTATTCCTGATAGATTGGACGGAGCTGTTCACGCAAAGCGGCACCTGCCTGTTCCGAATGGCTGAGCCATATCTCTACAATCTTACGGTCATCATGGACATTGATCTTCAAACGCATCACGCTCCTTTTCCAATAGTTTCCTCTGCTTTTAAGACTTTATACCTGATGTCTGCCGTCATAGCCCTCCCATCGTTTGCTCTTGCTGTTGCTTTTTCTGTTCTTCTCGCGCGGCCTGTTCATCCAATTTTTCTTTCACCGCCAGAGCCGCACCCGCGGCGAAGCCGACTA